>ERZ827037.1146-NODE-1146-length-30052-cov-6.269460_pt1 | contig 30052 bp, 26 predicted proteins | sample MGYA00519924_ERZ827037 | MGnify/ENA primary metagenome ERZ827037 (study PRJEB31778, sample SAMEA3449250) | human gut metagenome | biome: human gut; feature: human-associated habitat; material: faeces | place: United Kingdom | collected 2010/2012 ...
GGTACGCACGGTGGTGTGAGAGGACGGCGGTTAGTCACCGCCTCCTACTCGATTTTTTTGAAGTAATCCCACTTATCCACCATAAAAGTGGAGTTATCCACGGGAAACTGTGGATAACTCCACTTTTGTCTGATAATTAGTGGATAATTATCGACATAGCATGACAATGATTATAAGGAGCGGGACTTTTCTGTACTTACATTGATACATTCAATCACAGCTCCACGCATTCCGGCCTTTTCAAGAGCTTCGCATCCTTCGATTGTAGTGCCGCCAGGTGAGGTAACCATGTCTTTTAACTCGCCCGGATGGATGCCCTTTTCAAGAATCATTTTTGCAGTACCAAGACAGGTCTGGGCTGCAAGACGGTAAGCTGTTGCCCGTGGAAGACCCTGTTTGACTCCACCGTCTGCCATAGCTTCGATAAACATTGCCACATAAGCCGGTCCGCCGCCGCTGAGTCCGCATGCTGCATCAAGCAGATGTTCCGGGATCATCTCTACAACACCGATGGCGCTGTAGATGGATTTTGCAACTTCAAGTTCTTCTTCCGTCAGATCGTTGTCGGAACAAAGAGCAAATGCGCCTTCGAATACCATGGCCGGTGTGTTCGGAAGAAGTCTTAAAATTCTAGGTGTACCGTCAATCATATTCTGAAGTCTTTCGACTGTGACTCCGGCAACGATGGACATTAAGGCTTTGCCATCCAGTGCTTTTTTACACTGGGAAAGTGCTTCGGCAGCATTTTGTGGTTTTACTGCGAGAAGGATGATATCACTTTTTTCGCAGACATCTTCGTCATTGTCTGCGAGATTGACACCCCATCCGTCTGCTTTTTCCATCATAGCTGGATTGATGTCATAGACATAGACATTTTCTTTGTTCAATACGCCGCTTTCGAGTGCACCGTAGAGGATGGCGCCACCCATATTACCACAGCCGATAATTCCGATTTTTTTTGTGATCATGGTTTTCTCTCCTTTTTGTGGATATGTATTATATTTAATTAGGGACAGGTCTTTTTTAATTAGGGACGGGGTTTTCTTAAAAATTCCCCGGCCCTAATAGGATTTTACGGAGTCTGTTTGTGAAGCTCCCATGCTTTTTCGATCGTTCCAGGGGTCTCAAGTAGAAGTTTCGTTCCTTCTGCCATACATCTTGCAACATAGAACATACCTTTCTGTCCGATGCTCATGCCCGCCTGTTTTGCAGCGGCCCAATGGTGCAGAGGGGTACCTTTGCACATAGTAGCAGCGCTGAGGGTAATGAGTGGAACGGTGTGGCTTACCTGGGAAGCATCGGTTCCGATTGCGATCGGTACCGGCTCGTCTTCCAGTGGCTCCAGACCAGAGAAGTAAGTACCGTCATTGACAAGACCAGCTTCTTCGGTGATCTCTTTTGCAAAATCCAGTTCTTCCTGTGTATAAGTTGGTGTAGGGACCTTCGTCATTGCTTCATAATATAATTCTGTCAGAACACGGTTTACCTTCATCTCGCTGCAGCTTGCAACCAGCTCAATATCGACGTTGGTATCAGTCATAAGTGCGGCTCCTCTTGCGCAGTTGTCAACGCGTTCGCTTGCGTCTTCGGTACGTGAGCGTAAGTAGGAGCGGATGAAATAGTTGGTCTTGGCGATATCTGGAACGACATTAGCCGGAAGTCCGTTATCGATGTAGGCATAATGCATTCTTACATCTCCGGGAACGTGTTCGCGCAGGTAATTGACACCAACATTCATAAGTTCGGCAGCATCAAGTGCACTCCGGCCTTTTTCCGGCGCCTTGGCAGCGTGGGAGCTGAGACCATGGAACGTATAGTTCTTGATATCCTGTGCCTGCCAGATATCGTTGCTGACACGGTTGCGGTCAAATGGATGCCAGGTAACTGCAACGTCCAGATCGTCAAAGACACCCTGGTCATTCATAACGATCTTTCCGGACATAATCTCTTCGGCAGGGCATCCGAAGACGCGGATGGTTCCGGAAGTATGAGTAGCTTCCATGTCGGCCTTTAAAGCGCATGCGGCAGCGGCAACAGCAGTTCCAAGAAGGTTGTGTCCGCAGGCGTGACCGACACCGGCCAGCGCATCGTATTCCGCAAGGAAGCCAAGTACTGGTTTGCCGCTTCCCCATGTCGCTGTAAATGCAGTCTCGATTCCTGCAGTTTTCCATACGACTTCGAAGCCCTGACTTTCGAGATAGTCAGCCAGGCACTTAGAAGAGAGTACTTCTTTATAAGCAAGTTCCGGATGCTGGAAGATGTAGTTGGCGGTATCCATCAGCTCATCCTGGTGTGTGTCTAACCATGTGGCAATGATATTATCTGATGTATGTTCGGTTGTTAATTTATTCAAATATAGATACCTCCTGTTTCGTAATCTTGTAGTTCTCATTTTAGCACAGAAAAGCAGGATGTAAATAGATTTCCTAGTTTTTTTGTAGGAATAATATAAAATCTTTCGTAAATTTTGAATTACTATGCGTTTGAAAGAATCTGGTCAGCTGACAGATTCTGTATATATTATTGAGTTGAAGAAACAGGATAGAGCCCGGATAATACATCCAGATATTCCTGACCAAAAGTATTTACATAATCAGCAAGTGCAAGTTTTACCGCTTCTTCGCCTTTTTCACCAAGTGCATCGATCAGTGCCTGACTGACGGTATATTTCAAATGTGCAGTATGGAAGTTAAAGTCTTTCATGCAGGATGAGCCAAGCTCTGCCTTTTTCTTAGCCAGTTCTTCGACTTCTTCCGGTGAGAGTGGATGACCCCAGTCAAATTCGCAACGGTCACCGCCCCAGCTCATAGAAGTGGCGGTCGGGGTACAGACGAAGTCCGGACAGAAGCCCTGATAGACGGCGTTATCTACATTTACACAATAATATTTTCCATATTCGGTGATGTTATGTTTCTGCCATGCCTCGCACCAGGCACATTTGGAAATGTAGGTCTGAAGGGTCGGTTCGGTGCGCAGTGTGCCGAATTCCATCTGGCCCGGATAGTCTGGCTTCCATTCGCCGTAGGCCTGATTGGTCATGGTGGTGAGTTCATCACCGTGGGCTTTTGCGTTGGCAGCCATTCTGGCGCCGCGTTCATTGCCGTAGGTTGTCATTCCGGCAAGAATGGCTTCTTTGCCGGCGTCGCCGCGTAATTCAATGGCGTGTTTTGCAAGATATGCGAACATCATGGCGTGGTGTTCGATGGTACAGGCGGTTGTCTGAGGTTTCATAATGAAAACTCCTTTCGTGTTATGATTAAGTTGTATATTCAATTACTGTTTTTAAATAATGTAAACAGCAGTGTGAAGATAGCAGCTATATTTTTACTATACAACATTTGTGTGGGAAAAGAGGAAAAATATTTGATTTTCGCCGCAGTTTCCGTATGAAAAATCTTCGGGACTGAAAATTCTGTGTGATTTAGCCAAGTTTTTTGAACAAAACAGGAAAGAACCGGGAAATGCTTGCATAAATTAGAAAATGGGTTATGATAAAGGAGAAACAAGTGTTGTCTTGTGTATCAGAAGTAAGATATCTGCCATTTTGGGGCGGTGTGAAACATGTAAGGACATTCTTGAAAAAAGGGAGAGAAGTTTATGAGTCGAAGAAGAAGGAAAAGCCGGGTTAAAAGAAGACGAAGAAGGTTAAATATATTAGTTGGAATCATATGTATCGGGGTAGTTGCATTTGCCGGAGTGACGGCAGTGCGTATGATGCAGAAGAATAATGCGAAGCAGACAGCAAGCACCGATACAACAGCTACAACGGATAAAAAAGAATCAGCGGATCAATCAACGCAAAAAGGGAAGGATCTTACGAAGGCACTTACAATAGAAACGGAAGATACATCCGATGAAGCAGCACAGGCAGAAGAACTGGACAGAAGTGATTTTGCGGTGCAGCCGGGAAGAACGGTTGGTACTACGGAAGAGTCGGATGAAAAGGTTGTATACCTGACACTGGATGATGGTCCGTCACAGAATACACAGAAGGTTCTGGATATTCTGGATAAATATAATGCAAAAGCAACATTCTTCGTAACGGGTGCGATGCCGGAGTACAAAGACATGATTAAGGTGGCGTATGATAAGGGACATACTATCGGAATGCATACATATTCTCATGATTATGCGAAGGTGTATGCGTCTGTAGATTCTTATTTTCAGGATCTGGATCAGGTGGCGCAGATTGTAAAGGAAGAGATTGGATATGTGCCATGCTTTATCCGTTTCCCGGGCGGATCATCGAATACGATATCTGCAAGCTATACGAGGGGAATTATGTCTACATTGACAAAAGAGGTACAGGCCAGAGGTTACCAGTACTACGACTGGAACGGAAGTTCCGGTGACGGAGCTGTCAGAACGACAGAACAGCTGGTTGCACAGGCGACAAGCTTCCATGATAATAATATCGTATTACTGTCGCATGATTCAGCAGCGAAGGATACAACGGTAGAAGCACTGCCGCAGATTATAGAGTATTATCAGTCGCAGGGATATGTCTTCAAGGCATTGGATCTGAATAGTTATGTGGCACATCATGGGGTAAATAATTAAGGAAGATCAGAAAGATAACAGGAAATCGGAGGATAGCAGATTTCCTGTTATCTTTTTATACTTAAGTATGCAATAGAAGCTGCCGGTTCTCTATGTGTATCTAGCGAGAAACTATGGAGAATAAAATAATGGAAGATCCGGTGGAAAACATGTAAGTACAAAGAAGAACAATGCCGTTACAGCCCAGAGTGTAATAATATATGTCCGGTCCGATGCTCGCATGGACCGGTTCTGTAAGTAAAAATGATTCGCGGAAACAAAAGCAATCAACACGCTTGAAAAGAAAAGCAGAATATCAATCAGCAGGAAATTCCGCCCGATGATTCCGCTGTAAGTATAAAAGAAAGCTACGGTAAAAATCATACCAGATACGACACCGATATATCTGCTGTAAAAGAACCGGAGAGGTGATCTGCGGTAGCAGGTATATTCCAGCGCAGAGACGAATAAGAATGGAAAGAATAAAAGCTTCAGATGTTCCCACACAGATTCATTGACCGGACAGAACAATGCGGTAAAGGCGGAATTTCCAGAGAACGAATAGAAAAAATGATTCCAGGTCCCCAAGGCGGCGGTCAGAAGGAATGGCCAGAGGATTATGTGTTCCGAACGGGTAGAATGTGCAAGTGAAGATGTCAGAGTATGCAGGCGGGTGATCATAGAGTTTTTTATAGAATGAATAAAATGTTGCATGGTGGTAGCTCCTTGTATTAGACATAAGATAACGGATAATCCGGGTAACATATATATATGAAGAAAAACAATAACTTATGTTTCCGATGTCTGCAAAAGGAGATTATGCTAACTGATTTAGGAAGAATAATAGAGGTTGCGATGAACAAATATAGCCGAATTTTTAAAACAATTAAAATTTTTTGAAGATTTTCAAAAAAAGTTGTAAAAAACACTTGCATTTCTAAAACACCTGCTATATAATATATCTTGTCGTTACGGAGAACGTAACACAGACAATTAAAGATGCGCGATTAGCTCAGTTGGTAGAGCACCTGACTCTTAATCAGGGTGTCCAGGGTTCGAACCCCTGATCGCGCACTACTAAATCACTGTTTTTGCAGACTGCGAGCTGCGGGGATGGTGATTTTTTTGTTGTTAAAAAGAATGAATATAAATTTACTTTATGGGGAGTCAGCCCTCATTCTTCAAAAATTCAGCGATTTCTTCCGTCTCTACGCCTTCGCAGACAATAGGTAAATGTCTGGATGAATTCGTCTCCGCATATTTTCTGTATTATGTAATTGGTGCCTATGTCGGCTAGAAATAAATATGTAGGTACTTGAGTCTTATGTTTCTTCGTGATAGGATAATTATATTTAGCAAAATACTGTAAATCTGTACTTTCGTTAGAAGCTACAGACACAATAAGGAAAAAGGGTGATAAGATGAGCAGTCATACGCTGGAAGGGAAAAAGAAGTCGCAGAACGGGGTTAAGAGACTGGTATTTTCAGTCCTTTCTATATTATTAGAAGTAATCTTCCTGGTCGGCATATTCAATGGACTCAATGAATATGCGGTAGTGATCGATAATATGACCCGTCTGGTCGGATTTATCCTGGTTTTGAAAATTTATGGAAAGAATGAGACATCGTCGATGAAGACGCCGTGGATCATACTGATCCTTGCATTTCCGATTCTCGGTGTAGCATTGTACCTGATGACTGGTATGAATGGCGGAACGAAGAAGATGCGGATGCGTTATAAGGTGCTGGATGATAAGCTTCTTCCGATGCTTCCACAGAATGAGGAGATACTGGACAGACTAAAAGAAGAAGATCCAAAAGCTGGCAATGTTTCTACATATATAAAAGGAATCGCACGATATCCGGTTTACCAGAATACAGACATGAAATATTTTGACGAGGCGGTTAAGGGGCTGGAGTCCCAGCTTGTGGATCTTGCGAAGGCAGAACATTTTATTTTTATGGAATACCATGCAATCGAGGATGAGTATGCGTGGAGCCGGATCCAGGCCGTTTTGGAGGATAGGGTAAAGGCTGGCGTAGAAGTCCGTGTGTTCTATGATGACATGGGTTCGATTGGATTTGTCAATTTGAATTTTGCCAGAAAGCTGGAGGCAAAAGGAATTGCGTGCGGGGTATTTAATCCGCTGCTTCCTGGACTTAATATGTTCCTGAATAACCGTGATCACAGGAAGATTACAGTTATCGATGGAAAGGTTGGCTATACGGGTGGTTATAACCTGGCAAATGAATATTTTAACTATACGCATCCATACGGAGAGTGGAAAGATACCGGAATCCGTCTGGAAGGAGATGCAGTTACATCGCTTACTGCAGCATTTTTGGAAATGTGGGAGGCTTCCGGGAAAGAGAAGATTGAAAAAGATACATTTGATCTGGAGAGCCACAAAAAATACCTGGAGCAGCATCCGTATCAGGCGGTGCAGAAAGGGTATATCCAGCCATATGCGGATTGTCCGCTGGATGGGATTCAGGTCGGCGAGGATGTGTATATCAGCATCGTGAATAAAGCAGAAAAATACTGCTGGTTTATGACGCCGTATCTGATTATTACCGATGAGATGACACATGCTTTGTCTCTGGCAGCAAAACGTGGTGTAGATGTAAGAATCATCACGCCGGGAATTCCGGATAAGAAACTGATCTACAGCATTACCAGATCGTTCTATCACAACCTGGTACAGGATGGCGTAAGAATCTATGAATGGACACCAGGATTCTGTCATGCCAAGATGAGCGTTGCCGATGACTGCATGGCAACCTGTGGAACGATCAATCTGGATTACAGAAGTCTGTACCATCATTTTGAAAATGGATGCTTTATGGCGGACTGTGATGTGGTCACGGAGATCCGGGATGACATGGAGCGGACATTTGGACAGTGCAGGGAAGTAACAGAGAAGTATAAGTCGGGACGAAGTGCGAGCCTGAGACTGGGACAGTTGTTCCTGCGGCTGTTTGCGGAGCTTTTGTAGGAAAAAGAGAATAATGGATGGGAAAGAACCGGGAGCGTGTAAATGTATGCGTGCCGGTTCTTTTTAATACCATTGTATGCAAGAGAAGTTACCAGTGGAAGTTCTCTGTATCTTCATGCGTTCGAAAGAAGTTGCCAGTGGCAGGTTCTGTAGATGTCATCTGTTCGAAGGAAAATGCCAGTGGAAGGTTCTGTAGACGATATACGTTTTGTGCTTTTAGAAGATAATAAAAAACTGACATATTATATATTTGCTCTTGACATATATCGAATAACGATATATATTAAAAGTAAGAAGAGAACAAATTTTTTTACACAGAACTATCGATAGTCGATATATTTTGAAATAAAATATAAGAAAGGAGAAATCACTATGAAAGTAAGCAAAAATATGGTATCAGGGAACACTGCAATGCTGATTCTTAAATTAATCTCCGAAAAGGATATGTACGGATATGAAATGATCGATACACTTTCAAAGAGATCCGATAATGTATTCGAATTAAAGGTAGGAACGTTGTATCCGTTATTACACAGTATGGTCCAGTCGGGATATCTGGAGAGCTATAACCAGGAGGCTAACGGGAAACTTAGAAAGTATTACCGGATTACACCAAATGGGAAAAAATATCTGGAGAAAATGATTGAGGAGTGGAACTCGTATGCAGGAGCTGTGAACAGCATGATTCAATATACGGTGTAAAGAGACGTGCCGAAAGGACGGTGTTTGATATGAAGGAAAGAGAATATCTGAAAGAACTGGGAAAAAAGATTACGAATTCATCGGCGAGAGTGGAGATTGTAAAAGAATATGAAGCACATATAGAGGACTGCAAAGAGGCATTGATGGAAGCGGGAATGACAGAGGAAGAGGCAGAAAAAGAAGCGGTGCGTCAGATGGGAAGTCCGCAGGAAGCCGGAGAAGCGATGGATAAGATTTATCACAAAGCAATTGATTATGGAATGCTTATATGGATGCTGGCGTTGGGATTCGTTCCGGCAGTATGTGTGGGAATCTGCTATATCATTACCAAAGATCCGGATGCATTTTTTGATATCTGGAATGAGGCATTGCAACTGGATAAAGTACCAGTGGTTATTCATCAGATCATAGGAACCGTGTTTGCGGTCTATGGATTTGGGTTGAGTTTCTGGGAAAAATACAGTGGAAAGCCATTATTTTACGCAGTGGGAAGAGACTGGGGCCGTGGAAGCTATATCGCAAATAGTGGATTGGTACTTTTTATTGCAGCCTTATGTTTCGCACCGGGATTCCCGGTTAAGGGTATAGCAGGTGTCATGAGCTGTGTTTTGATTATGTGTGTGCTGAATATGATTTTACGAGCATTTATGAATCTGCTGCAGAACCGTAGAGAAACAAAGCTTCTGTGGGAGATTGGAACAGCAGATACGGAGATTACCTGGAAAGGAAAAGGGTATCTTTGCGGACACCATATGAAAGTAAGGGTACAGGGATCTGAAAAAGGAACTAAGATTCCGGCGGGCGCACCGATGATGGTTGTGGCGATGGAAGGATTCCGGCCGGTGGTTGCGCAGGTATAGAGTGATTAGATAGGATTCATAAAATTCGGGACAAAAGGGCTGTCTGTTGCATTATCTGGCAACAGACAGCCCTTCTACTTCAAAGCAGGTAATCCAGGGATATTCCATATAATTGATAGTAATATCACCATTTATGATGAGCCCGTCCAATTGATAATAAACATTTCCAAGAGGACTTTTCTCGCAGGTATAACCTTGTAAGAGAAGTTCTTCTTTTGTTTTATCGGTAAAACCTACCGATATCTCCAGTCTTGGAGGGGCACATCAGCTGGTTATCTTTTCTATAGAAAGAATGATGTTGTGAAAGCCACGGTGATTCATATAGGTGATGGCATTATCATTTAATTGTACCATGTGATTGGATCCTTTCGAAATTTCTGGGGGATTTATCTAATAAATATTTTGATGCTTTTAAGTATAAATTCAGTGTATCATGTAAGACAAGAAAAATACAGTAAAGAGATAAAAGAAGAAAAGATAAATGCATTAAATCGTATGCTAATAAAAGAAGGTTGAATGGATGATTTGATTAAGGCAACTTCGGACTATGAATATCAGAAAAAACTGATAATAGAGAAGGAAGAGAAAGGTATTATATAAAGGTATAGAACGCATCTAACAGAAATATATTCTTTGTTAGATGCGTTCTATATTTTTATAATCTCTCAACATTATCCGTCAAATGAATGTACTCGGCAACGGAACGGTCAAACGTTTTGATATGCTGGAATAACCAGTCTACAACGTTACGTTTAACCTGCTGGATGAATTGCTCGTTAGGACCTTCATTTTCATTTAGAAAATCATATAATTCCTGAATAGATTTTTTGAATTCTTCATGTTTGGCATGGTGATTGGCAAGTTCAGGGTAGTTGACTGATTTTTGAAGTTCTTCCTCTTCCTGAAAATGGAAATTTGTATATTCATCAAGGTAGTCTAACATCTTGATTGCTTTTACTTTCGTATCGCCGGATTCACAGGCAGTAACAAACTGCTGGATACGGTCGATGAGTTCCTGATGCTGTGCATCGATTGTTTTATTGCCTGTGATCAAATTATCGTCAAATGTGATATTCATAGTAATTCCTCCTGTATATGGTGTATTGTATGTGCTAATTATAACGGTTTGAAATCGGAAGCGGGATGCTTACATATCGGACATATGAAATCTTCCGGGAGAGGATCGCCGTCATAAATATATCCGCATATAGTACAGACATACCCGGTCTTTTTGCTGCTTTCCGGAGCAGGTTTGATATGATTCTGGTAGTTGGTGTAGGTTACAGAAGGATCGGATGATAAAGTGTCTGCATCTGTCACATCTGCAAGAAACAAGGTGTGGGTTCCAAGGTCGGTAGCTGAGATGACTTTGGCGCTGATATAAGCATTTGTCTGGTTGGTAAGGTAGATGATCTGGTTGGCTGCACGTTCATAAGAGATACCAATCGTTTTGTCAACCGTTGCCCCACTCTGGAATCCCCAATGTTGGAAAGTGGAAAAATCTGCCTGCTCAGATAATATTGATACGTTAAATTCTCCGGTTTTGAGAATCATATCGTGAGTAAAATTACCTTTGTTTACAGCGACCAGAATCCGGTTTGGAGAGGTCGTTACCTGGATTACAGTATTCACGATACAGCCGTTGTCTTTGTCACCGTCTTTGGCGGTCAGGATAAATAAACCATAAGTCAGATTATACATTGCTTTTTTGTTCATAAAATCACCTCGTTTTTCATTGAAACCAATTTCCCGCAGGACTATAATTAGAGCATTGAATGTATTACAGAATGGTTATAAGAATCATTCTTCGTGTAGCAAAACATCTGAAAGTCATCTATGGCATTGCGGGTAGAAAATGCGATATATGCCAGAAGGAAAGGGTATCTTATGCAGTTACAACAGTTACAGATCTTCCACAACCTGACAGAAGAAGAACTTAAGAAAAGTCTGGTCTGTTCACAGGCCACAGTCAGGAAGTATAAGAAAAATGAATACATTTTCCAGCAGGGTGATGCTCCAAAGAAATTATATTTTGTTCTGGAAGGAGAAATTGAGCTTGGAAGCATTAACCTGAATGGTAAGGTTACAAGAATCAGTCGTGTTACGGTGGGTGAGGAATTTGGCGAAGTCGAAATGTTTCTGCGCCAGTCTGCATATTCGGGTTATGCCAGAGCGAAAAAAGAAGTGTCTGTTCTGGAAGTTTCACAGAGTTTCTTCGGAGGTAGATGCGAAAGAAATTGTGTACATCACAGTAAAGTTGTCTTCAATATGCTCCAGCTTTTTGCCGAAAAAGCAGATAAACATAACCATCAGATTGAAGTCCTTACCAGTGGAAATCTCCGCCAGAGGGTAGCAGCGTACCTGCTGGAAAACAGTAACCCGGATTACCGGGTAAAGTTACAAATGAACCGGGAAGATCTGGCAGCCTATCTGAATACTACAAGACCATCCTTATCCCGGATGCTTCTGAACCTGCAGGAGGAAGGAATCATTCAGATTGTAAATCGTAAAGTGATTGAAATCTTAGATTACGACCGCCTGCAGGAAGAAGATTAATCTTCAGGGGCAAATACATCTTTACCGAGTCCACAGATTGGACATACCCAGTCTTCCGGCAGATCTTCAAAAGCTGTTCCAGGTTCGATTCCGTTGTCAGGATCTCCGATCGCCGGATCATATTCATAGCCACATGGTTCACATACATATTTTTTCATAGTTAAAATCTCCTTTACTTTATAAGTTTGAACATCCAGGATTACGAGACTGGGAAAGTATGATATACGATCGGGTGTCTGTGTAATCCGGTTGGTGTTGATTGTGTTGTACAACTTATGTTGTGATTAAAGTATAGGGGATTTTGAAGAATAATTGCGTAACAAATGTTACGAAAAACAAAGAAAAATATAAAAAAAGAGAAATGTAGTACCCACTTGAGCATTGCTGCACGGTAAAAGGTATTGCATTCAGAAAGATGATATGATAGTATAAACAAAAGCATATTTTCTATTAACTCTTAAATATAGTGGTATGAGTATACAAAACAAAGATTGGTACTCACATTATATAATTCAAAAAGCAAATCATAAGCAGGCAAAAGCCTGTCAGTTCAGAAAATTCATGCTTTATTTCACATTTCAACAGCAGGAGTTTTCTGAAAAAGGAGACTCCGTACAATTACATAAGGAGGATCCGGGACATGGAGAGAAGATGGAAGAACAAAGACAATGAGAATGTACAGAAGATACAGTGGCATCCGGCTTTTGTAGCAGCAACAAAGATTGAATTCGAAGATGAACGGGAAAAACTAAAATTTGAATCTGAATACCAGTTATCCAAGAAGCCGATGCAAATTGATTTATTGATACTTAAAAAAGTAGAGAATGTGTCGATTTATAAAAATATCGGAAAAATATTCAGGGGAAATAATGTCTTGGAATATAAAAGCCCGACAGATTATATGGGAGTTGATGACTTTTATAAGGTATATGGATATGCATGTTTTTACAAAGCAGATTCTGAGGAAGTAAACAGTATAGCAATAGATGATATAACGATAAGTCTGGTAAGCAAGAAGTATCCAAGAAAAGTAATCGAGCATCTGACAAAGGAACGTGGATATAAGATTCGAAAGGAAGAAGAAGGGATTTATTATGTGGAGGGAGATATATTTCCAATACAGATTCTGGTAACCAACAGGTTGTCGAAAGAAAAGAATCTGTGGCTGAGCAGTCTTACAGATCAGTTAGAAAATGACAAGATACATGATCTTATGTCTGTATATTTGCATAATCGAAAGAATCCGTTGTACCGTTCAGTAATGAAAACAGTAACGGATGCGAATCAGAAGAAATTTAAGGAGGTGTTAGGAGTGCGGTCAGCAGACGAAATTTTATTTGACATAGCAATACAAAAAGCAAGTCCGGAAATGAAAGCAAGAGTGTTTGCGCAGGTAAGCGAAGAGGACAGAGAAAAGATAAGAAAAAAGGCAGAAGAAGAGGTGAAGGAAGAACTAAGAGAAAAAATAGAAGAGGCAAGAAAAAAGGCAGAAGAAGAGGCAAGAAAAAAGGCAGAAGAAGAGGTGAAGGAAGAACTAAGAAAAGAAGTAGAGGTAACAAGTGAAAAGATAAACATATTATTCCGAAAGCTGAATCAAGAAGGTCGAATGAGCGAGTGGATACGAAGTACAGAAGATCTGGAATATCAAAGAGAGCTAATAAGAGAGATGGAAAATGGAAAATAAACGAATATAAATGAAGTAGACCGTGATATACAGAGAGCCACATAGTCCATACATATTGATAAATAACTATCAATTCAATTTAAAATTTCCATATCAAAGCGGAAAAATCTCAGTTGAAGAGATTGTATCAAAAGATGTACATTATTTATAGAAAAATTGGTCGGAAAAAGATGCATCTAAAAGACTACAAAAGAAAATTTATGAAAATGATTTAAGAGTTATCTATAGAGATGCTCTGATCGTAGGACATAAGGTGGGAGTATTTCCGGAACTTACCAAGGCAGCAGAGAAGATCATAAAAGTAAATGAAATTGTAGAACCTGTAGAAGAATGGGTAGAAGCATATGATAAATTGTATCCATATTATGTGGAAATGTACAAACATCTGGATACAGATCTGAAAGCATTGAAAAATACAGTAGATCAATTATAAAATTGTACGAAGAAATTGCTGGGATAGAGTTGTATATCTATACCAGCAATTTTAAACTTGTATAAAGAATATATTACTATTTTTCATAATAAAGGAAAGGCTGTTAAGTATTCTTAATTTAGCGCCACACTTTATCTGTCATAAAATAAAAAAAGCAACCTGTTTCCCGAAAAAAATATCACCAAAATTTCCACCACATTCCAAACATTTATTTTAACAAAATTACCTCTTTCCTTTTTGCCTGTTATAGAGTATCATATTATGTGCACAACATCTTGTGCGAAAAGATGTTGAAAAAAAACAATATTTAGTAGTATTTGAGGGTGAGCACATACTACATCGGCAAAAACAACAAGTGAGGGATAAACATGAACGTTGAAATAAAGACGAACGTAATTAAGAGAAATGGCGAAGAAGTAGCCTTCGACTTAGACAAGATCATTAATGCTATCAAAGGTGCAAACAGGGAAGTTGACAAGCTGCATCGTATGAATGAGTATCAGATTATGGCGGTAGCTGACAATGTTGCAAGGAAGATACAGGAGTCCACTCATGCGGTCAATGTAGAAGACATTCAGGATATGGTGGAGACTGGTATCATGGAGCTGCGTGGCTATGAGGTTGCACAGAAGTATGTGCGCTACCGTTACAGAAGAGAACTGATGAGAAAGACCAACACAACAGATAATGGGATCCTTGCGCTTCTGGATCACATGAATGAAGAGGTCAATCAGGAGAACTCGAATAAAAACCCGGTAATTAACTCTACACAGCGTGATTACATGGCAGGAGAGGTAAGTAAGGATCTTTCAAAACGAATCCTTCTTCCGGCAGATATCGTACAGGCACATGAGGCTGGAATTATTCATTTCCATGATTCGGATTATTTTGCTCAGAAGGAACATAACTGTGATCTGATCAATCTTGAGGATATGCTTCAGAATGGTACAGTTATCAGCGAAACTATGATCGAGAAACCACATAGCTTCTTTACGGCATGTAACGTAACGACACAGATCGTTGCACAGGTAGCAAGTAACCAGTACGGTGGACAGTCATTTACACTGGCACACCTGGCACCGTTTGTAGATATCAGCCGTAAGAAGATCCGCAAAAATGTAATTGCAGAGCGTGAAGAATGTGGTGAAAGCTTAGACGAGACAATTATCAATAAAGTAACAGAACGCCGCTTAAGAGAAGAAGTAAAGAGCGGTATCCAGACGATCCAGTATCAGCTGATCACACTGATGACATGTAACGGCCAGGCACCATTCGTTACTATGTTTATGTATCTGGACGAAGTAGAAGAGGGAAGAACACGTGATGACCTTGCGATGATCATTGAGGAAGTAATGATCCAGAGAATGCAGGGCGTTAAGAATGAAAAAGGTGTATGGATCACACCGGCATTCCCGAAACTGATCTATGTGTTGGATGAGGATAATATTACAGAAGATTCCAAATACTGGCATCTGACAGAGCTGGCAGCAAAATGTACCGCAAAACGAATGGTTCCGGACTATATCTCTGCAAAGATCATGAAAGAGATGAAGAACGGGGAAGTATATCCATGCATGGGATGCCGTTCATTCCTGACAGTAGAAGACAGCCAGAGAAATCCAGATGGAAGTCATAAATTCTACGGACGTTTCAATCAGGGTGTGGTAACTATCAACCTGGTAGACGTAGCTTGTTCTTCAGAAGGAAATATGGATAAATTCTGGGAAATCCTGGAAGAGAGACTGGAACTGTGTCACAGAGGACTGCGCTGCAGACATGAGCGTCTCCTTGGAACAATCTCAGATGTTGCTCCGATCCTCTGGCAGAATGGAGCACTTGCAAGACTGAAAAAGGGAGAGACCATTAACAAACTGTTATTTGATGGTTATTCAACAATTTCTCTTGGATATGCTGGTCTTTATGAGATGTGTGTACGTATGCTTGGCAAATCACACACAGATCCGGAAGCAAGACCATTTGCAATGAAAGTAATGCAGAAGTTAAATGACAAATGTGAAGAGTGGAAAAAAGCAGAGAACATCAGTTATTCAGTATACGGAACACCGATGGAATCTACCACGTACAAGTTCGCAAAATGTCTCCAGAAACGTTTTGGCATCATCAAAGGTGTAACAGATAAGAACTACATTACAAACAGTTACCATGTACACGTATCAGAAGAAATTGATGCATTCAAGAAATTAAAATTCGAAGCTGATTTCCAGAAGCTGTCACCAGGTGGGGCAATCAGTTACATCGAAGTACCGAATATGCAGAACAATATTCCGGCAGTACTTTCTGTTATGCAGTATATTTACAACAATATCATGTATGCAGAGCTGAATACGAAGAGCGATTACTGTGAGTGCTGTGGTTACGATGGGGAGATCCAGATCAAGGAAGATGAATCCGGTAAGCTGATCTGGGAGTGCCCGAACTGCGGAAACCAGAATCAGGATAAACTGTTCGTAGCAAGAAGAACCTGTGGATATATTGGAACACAGTTCTGGAATCAGGGACGTACACAGGAGATTAAGGACAGAGTACTTCATCTGTAAAAAATGTGGGAGCAACGTTGCTGCGGAGTAATCTGTGGTGTAAAATCATTTCCGATTAATAATATTTCCGAAAAAATTTTTTCTGGAAAATGTTGCAAAAATGGACTTTATTCTAATTTAAGAAGAAGATCATGAATTTGCACAGCACGTAGCAGAAGAATCCATTGTACTTCTTAAAAATGAAGAAAAAGTATTACCGCTTGAGAAAAATGAAAAGGTTGCATTTATCGGCGGATTTGTGAAGAATCCACGTTATCAGGGTGGCGGAAGCTCTCATGTAAATTCTTTCAAAGTAACAAGCGTCTGGGATGCACTGACAGAAAAAGAAAATGTTATTTATGCGGAAGGATTTTCATCAGAGACAGATGTATATGATGAGAAGCTAGCAGCAGAAGCAATCGAGGCAGCAAAACAGGTAGATAAAGCAGTTGTTTTTGCAGGACTTCCAGAATCCTTCGAGTCAGAAGGATATGACCGCAAACATATGCATTTGCCGGAGTGTCAGAATAAACTGATTGCAGAAATCGTAAAAGCACAGCTAAATACAATCGTTGTACTTCATAATGGTGCAGCGGTGGAGATGCCGTGGTTAAAAGATGTCAAAGGCCTGGTAGAGGCTTACCTTGGCGGGCAGGCTGTCGGACAGGCAGAGGCAAATATTTTGTATGGAAATGTAAATCCGTCCGGAAAGCTGGCAGAAATATTGCCAATTAAGTTGGAAGATAATCTGTCATATTTGAATTTTGGAGATGGCGACAAGGTGGAATATAGCGAAGGCATTTTTGTAGGATACCGCTATTATGATAAAAAGAAAATGGAAGTAGCATTTCCGTTTGGATATGGACTGTCTTATACGACATTCGAGTACAGTAATGTCAAGACGGATAAAGATACACTGACAGAAGGTGAAACTTTACGAGTATCAGTAGATGTGACAAATACCGGGGACAAATTTGGAAAAGAAATCGTTCAGTTGTATGTGGCAGATAAGACTGAAGCAATCAGAAGACCAGAAAAAGAACTGAAAGGTTTTGAAAAGGTTGCATTGAATCCAGGAGAAACAAAGAGAGTAACATTTACATTGGATAAAAGAAGTTTCGCATGGTATAACACCGATATTCACGACTGGTATGCGGCTAGTGGAGAGTATGACATCCTGATTGCAGCATCATCGAGAGATGTACGTCTCACAAAGACTATTCAGTGGGAGAGTACACAGGTGTTACCATTACATTTGCACTTGAATACAACTATGGGAGAGTTGTTAAGTGATGAGAGAACAAAAGCACTGGGGAAAGAACTGAAAGATAAGATGAATGCTATATTCTTCGGTGGCTCAGATGGTGGAACGGATGAGTCGACAGATGGTGATAAGGCAGTTTCCGATGATATGGGGGATGCTATTGCTGCGTCGATACCGATTCGAAATGCCTTAAGTTTCGGGTTGTATGATAAGGAAGAGTTGCTGAAGCTGTTGGATGAATTGAATAAGAGATAGTGAGAAATAATGGTGGGACTGCACTATAAAGTGATAGTCTCACCATTATTTTATATTTCATATTGCGCTATGTAAAACATCTATGATAACTGGAAAGCGAGGGAGAACAGATGCAAATGCGTAAAGCATTACAGGAATTAGAACAGCGAGGTGTAGAGGCTGGACGAGAATTCGGTGAAAAAGGATTAGTAAAAAAATTAGTTAAAAAGAAACTTGCCAAAGGAAAGAGCGTTGAAGTGATTGCAGATGAACTGGAGGAAGAGGTGTCGGCAATCCAACGGGTTATTGATGAAATCAAAGCAGAAAAACAAGAATGAAGATTTCTGATTTTGATGACTTAACTGAGAATAAAATAGAGTAAAATAAATGAAAGAGGAACTAATACTCGCGAGTGTGAGTGGCAGTTCCTCTTTTTCGTATTTAAAAACGTCGGTTCTTTGCGGCTTGCTTTCGAAATGCAGAAGGCGTGATACCGGTGTGTTTTTTGAATTGACGAATATAATGTTCAGGGGTATCGTATCCAATTGCTTCGGCAATATTAGCGACCGTCATGGTTGTATTTGTCAAAAAGTCTTGTGAGCGTTCGATTCGAACGGTTCGTACAATTTCTGTGTAAGTCATCCCCATAAGATCTTTAATCAGGCGGGAGGTATATTCGTTAGAATAATGAAAGCGTTTAGCTACTGTGGATAAAGTTACATCACGATAATTATCTTGAATATATTGAATAATAGCATATCGCTGTACATCCATACGATCATTAAAAAGTGGCATTTGTACAGATTCTGAATAATTTCTCACCAATAGATAAAAGACTAACAAAAGAGTATTCGTAATGCAGTGATAAAAATATTCTTGTTTGTTCATGTTTTCCCAGAGCATCCAGATAAAAGACTCACGAAGTGTAGGGTCTATACCTGAATGAAAGAGGATGTAGTCATTTGCACGTTTTGCATAAATATTATTTAGAAAGAAAGACGACAATTTATTTGGTATGTTCAGAAAATTATAAAACATACTGTGAAGCGTACTTCTACGCAGCATGATATTAATAACAATACTGTCATCAAATACGGAGATAGAGTGATCCACACCAGGGGGAACTACACAGAAATCTCCTGTTTTCATAGAAATTGTTTGTTCGGAAATTGTTTGCTTACATGTCCCATCATATATATATACAACTTCAAAAAAAGTATGTGAATGGACAATGGCGGGACTATAACGATTATGCTTTTGAACCACAATACTATCTTTATCAGTTACATCAAAAAAGAAAGAGTCTAGAAATTCTGGAGGGATTGTTTCTGGAACTTCAGGAATTAATAGATGTCGTTTCGTAATTTCTTTAATATTTTGTCTGGCAATATAAGCATGAATTTGTCCTGACTGTCTTGCTTCATACTGTTCTTTGTAAAATAATTCTTCACTATTCAATTGATAAATACAATGTCTTAATTCAGTAACATCCATTTAGAAAAAATCCTCCACTTTAAAAATTTCTCATCTAAAATATTAAAATAATGCAATTAATACAACTTATTTTAATAAATAGAATCAAATAAGTCAATAAAACTGGGATGAATTGTGAATTTGAAAATAAAATAATCAGAATATAATTGAGACATAAACAGTTTTCAAGTGAACGGAGGGAAAAACATGAGTGGAGCAATTCTTGAGATGAAAAATATTTCCAAGAATTTTGGAAGTGTGATTGCGCTTAAGAATGTTAATCTGGAGGTATATCCGGGAGAAATCAGGGGATTGATTGGCGAAAACGGATCAGGAAAATCAACCATATCTTCAATCGCAGCAGGTATGCAAAAAGCAACAGTTGGAGAAATGTTTTTCAAAGGAAAATCCTGGGAGCCAACCAGTATGATTGATGCCTTGCAACATGGAATCGGAATGGTGGTTCAGGAAAGCGGTACAATTGGTGGAGTAACAGTAGCAGAAAACATTTTTCTGGCAGAGCTTGGACAGTTTAAGAACCGATTGGGTTTGATTAATAAAAGGCAAATGAATGCGAAAGCAACAGAAGCAATGAAAGCAATTGGTGTAGATTATGTGACAGGTAATATGCCAATGGTATCATTGGACTTTCAGACGAGAAAGTTAGTTGAGATTGCAAAGGTAATTATGAAAAATCCAGAAATTCTGGTTATTGATGAGACAAGTACAGCACTTTCACAGGATGGACGGCTTCTTATGTACAAACTAATCAAAAAGCTTCGCGACGATGGAAAAGCAGTGATTTTCATCTCGCATGATCTTGAAGAAATTATGGAAGTATGTGATACACTTACTGTTTTGCGTGATGGGAACCTGATTCGCACTTTTAAGAAAGAGGACTTTGATGCTGATGCTATTCGAACAAGTATGATCGGACGTGAATTGGAAGGCGATTATTATCGAAGTGATTTTATAGAAAGCAGTCAGCAGGAAACCGCGCTTGAAGCGAAGAACCTCTGTTGTGGAGAACAGCTTAAGGATGTCAGTGTTACTTTGAAAAAGGGTGAAATTGTTGGTGTTGGAGGATTGTCATCTTGTGGAATGCATGCATTAGGAAAAGCAATGTTTGGAGCACTTGCATTGGAATCAGGCAATGTACTGACAGGAGAGGGAGAAGTGATTACAACACCGCATATGGCGATTGAGAAAAAAATTGGATATGTATCAAAAGACAGAGATGTAGAATCTCTTTGTTTGTCAGCAAGCATCAAAGATAATATAGCGATTGCCGGAATGGAACAATTTGCAGTAGGAGGACATCTTATTACAAATGCGAATGAGAAAAAATATGTAAGAAAGCAAATACAAGATCTTTCTATTAAATGTTCAGATGAAAATCAGCTGACTGGACAGTTGTCAGGAGGAAATAAGCAAAAGGTTGTATTTGGAAAATGGATTGGCTGTGGAAGTGAGATTCTGATCCTGGATTGTCCTACAAGAGGGGTAGACATAGGGGTAAAACAGGCAATGTATCAGCTCATGATACAACTAAAGAAAGAAGGTCGGGCAATTTTATTGATCAGCGAGGAGTTGCCGGAATTATTAGGAATGAGTGATCGAATTTTAATTATGAAAGATGGACAGATTTCCCATGAATTTATGCGTAGTGAAAATCTGACAGATGCAGATGTAATTGGATATATGATATAAGGAGGTTCATTGTGAGTACAGAAAAAGAAAAGAAAAACGAGATAAATAAACATAAAATCTCACAGATTATTATCACTGTTCTTCCTTTTGTAGCTTTAGCAGTCTTGTTTGTTGTATTTGTGGCTGTGGTAACAATGAAAGGATATCGATTGGATATGTATCTGAAGATTGTTTTTAATGAAGGTGTTGTATTAGCAGTAGTAGCGACCGGGGCAATTTTCATCTATACACTTGGAACGTTTGATATCAGTCTTGGTGCAGCAACATTATTTGCGGCAACGATGGGAGTTGTTACATATAACAAAACAGAAAAGTTTGTTTTGATGATTTTGGTGATTTTTGTAGTGGGAATTGCCTGTTCACTGTTTAACTCTGTATTAGCATCAATATTCCATATACCGGCATTTGTCACTACTGTTGCAATGATGTCTGTATTATCAGCCAGTGCAGCACAGATCATTACAACGAAAGGTGGAGCACTTGGTGGCATCAGTATCCCAAGTGTGGTGGTGAAACCATATGACAATATGGTATTTAAAATCATAATGCTGGTTGTATTTTATGTGATTTGTTTCTTTATATTTAATCTTACAAAAGCAGGAAGAAGACAAAAATTTATAGGAGGCAATCCAATATGTGCAGCGTTAACAGGAATTGAATATAACAAATATACGATTATTGCCTTTGTTATGGCTGGAATTGGTGTAGGACTTGGCGCATTGTTGACGTTAATTTATACGCCATCCGTTACGACAACGACTGCATCAAGCATTGGAATGAATATTTTTATAGCGATTGTATTCGGTGGAATGCCAATATCAGGTGGAGCCCGATCCAGAATTCATGCAGCATTGGTCGGAGGATTTTCATTTATGCTTTTAAACGACATACTGGAACTCGTGATTGATGGAAGTGCGGCGTATGGAATTACACAGTTGATCAGTGCGATATTTTTCCTGGTCGTTGTATATGTGACAAGTATGAATTATAGATCAGCAATGTTACCAAGATAAAAATTTTTAACAAAGAATTTAACGCATTCGCGTTAGAGAAAGACGACACAAAAAGAAACGGGTTTTAGATGTGTAGTCGGTATAAAGAAGATAGGATTCAAGGAGGAAAAGAAGATGAAGCAAAGAACAAAAAAACTTGTAAGTATGTTAATTGTTGGAACTATGGCAGTGTCTATGCTTGCAGGATGTGGGGCAAAAAAGGAGACTGGTTCTGATAAGTCGGAGAAAAAAGAAAGCGCAAAGATAGGAGTCCTGGTTGCAGACGTAAGTGGGGAAGAAGCGCAGGGATTTCGTTCTTATTATGAGAACTATATTGCAGATAATTACGATGTAGAATTTTCTTATACAGATGCGCTTGAGAGTGCAGAAGATGAAAAGGCAGCAATTGAGAAATTCGCATCACAGGGATGTCAGGCGATTATTTCTTTCTCAAGCAGTGATCGTGCACAGCAGATAGAAACTTGCGAAAAATATGGGGTATATTATGCGGTTGCATCAGGAGTGCTTGATGACCAGCAGTATGAGACATATAAAACATATGAACATTTTGTAGGACAAGTAGGACCAAGTAACGAGACTGAATTCGAAGCCGGAAAAGATATGGGAGCTTACTATAAAGAAGCGGGAGTTTCTAAAGTTGCACTTTATGGGGCATTCGTTCCAAATCCAATGCATGTTTATCGAGTTGCAGGAGTTCTTGCAGGCTTGGGTTGTACATATGGCGGAGCAAGTGATATGGATGCAATTGTAGGACAGATTTTCCAGGATCAGACAGTAGATTTGTCAAAAGTTGCCGGAGATGTTGAGGTTGTAGCATATCTTCAGGGATATGGGGATACAACAACGGATGAGTTAAATGCAGCAATTCAGAAAACCCCGGATGCATTTATTTCTGTTGGTATGGCAACTACATTTTTCGCACAGTCTTTAAATGAAGCTGGAATTTCATTCTCAGATATCGATTCTTTTACAGCGACAAATGAAACTGCAATGAAAGAAGGGAAACTGACATATCTTTCAGGAAAATATTCTTCTTCTATCGGACCTGTCTTTGCACTTGTTATGAATGCAATCGATGGTAATGTGATTCGTGATGAGGATGGAAATGCACCGTCTATCAGTCAGAAGTATCTTGTTGCAACAGATGTTGAGACTTTTGACAAATATTATGTATCTGACAATGGTGATTCACCAATTTATGACAAAGAAACGTTGGATAATATCATTGGAGAAAATGTGACTTTTGATGATGTAAAAACATTGGTTGAGTCTAAATAGGAATAAAAGTGGAGGCTGTAAATCATGAGTACCCCTAAGAAAATAGCAGGAACTATGGTGATTCCAGTGCTGACATTTCTTATACTTGAAATGATTTGTATGGCACATGGAAATAATATAATAACAAATATGAAGAGTTTCGATAATTTTGTCGTTTATACAGCGATTGTTATGCTCACAACGATTGCTTTGTCAATCAATCTGAACAGTGGAAGATTCGATTTCTCCCTTGGGTCTATGGCGGCTCTGGCATCCATTATCGGAGCAAAATTAAGCTATGCGGTATTGGGTGGAGACGCAGGAAGTGCAGTGTTGATGCTGTTTGTTACGATCGTAGCCGGAGCTGTATTGGGGTTGGTATCCGGAGGAATTTATGTTTTACTTAGAATTCCTCCAATTATTACATCGCTTGGTGTGACATTGATCTACGAAGGAATTATGTATACGATAACAAATGGAAAGTATGTAATGGCAGAAGTACAGAATCCATCAATGTCAGGGTTCGTAGGGACATGGATCTATGCGGCTGCAATCATTGTGGTCGTATTGATCCTAAGCATTGTGATTTTTGATTACACACGTTTTGGGTATGATTATAAGGCGTTGAAAGATGGGCAAAAAGTAGCTGTTAATACAGGAATTCGCGAAATTCCAAATACACTTATCTGTTACACAATCTGTGGTGCGTTGATGGGAACAGTCGGCTTTTTAAATGCGGCAAGAAATACGACAATTAATGGTGGACAATTGAACTTCAGTTCCATTGCAATCATGTTTACAGCATTTCTTCCAATGTTTATTGGATCCTATATAAGCAGATACAGTAATGAGAAAGTTGGATTTTTGTTAGCAGCGGTGTGTATGTCTCTTCTGAATTCCACATTCGCAGTTTTATCCAATGTGGTGACAGCGTCCATGCAGTCCATTATCAATGCGGTATTACTGGTAGTTTTTCTGATTTATCTGAATAATGAAAAATTATTGGTGAAGATTTTCTTCGGAAGAAGAAACTGAGAAAGTCGTTGAAGCCCTATTGGAACCAACCATTAGGGCTTCATTTATTATATATTAGGAAAGTCCTTTCCTAATATATAAAAAACGCTCCGCTAAGGATGCGCACTGCAGCGTGCAAGGTAGATGTCGCAAGCGACCGCTGCAGGCACCAGAATATGCCAAAGCACATTCTTTGTTCTAAACAAATCTAATATAAGGAAATGATAGCAGACATGAAAAATCAAGAATTTTTAAATAAAGCATTAAGGCTCCTTCCTACGTTAAAAGAAACAAAAGTTGAGGTAGCGCAGACAGTTGAAGTATATAAAGAAGACAGTGAAATAAAAATCGAAAAAACGGAAACATATTCGGACAAACAATTGAATAAAGGAAGCAGAATTTATTTAGATTTTGGAAATCATCAGGTGGGATATTTGCACTTGAAATTGGGATATACAGGAAGTCATCCAGACGCTCCGGTATGGATGCGGATTCATTTCGCAGAAAATCCTGTCGAGCTTTTTGAGAATGCGAAAAATTACAGGGGATGGATTTGTTCATCCTGGATTGAAGAAGAGCAGATTCATATTGATACGATACCATCAGAAATAAAACTTCCGAGAAGATATGCATTTCGTTACGTAATGATTGAAATACTTGATCTTAGCAGCAAATTTAATTTGGTTGTTGAAAATGCTTTTTGCATAGCAGTTTCTTCTGTAGATGATGAAGAATTATGTGAATTTCAGGCACAGAGTAAACAGCTTGCCAGACTCGATCAGATTGCATGTCGTACACTTCATAATTGTATGCAGACGGTGTTTGAAGATGGACCGAAAAGGGACCGAAGACTTTGGATGGGAGATTTAAGAATGCAGGCGTTGGCAAATTATGAGACGTATCAAAAAAATGATATGGTGAAAGCATGTCTGTATTTATTTGCAGCTCTTCCTATGCAAGATGGAAAAGTTGGCGCGTGTCTGTTTTTAGAACCTGAGCCGGAAGTTGATGATACACAAATGTTTGATTACTCTTTATTTTTTATCAATACTCTTTGGGATTATTATAAAGCGACAAATGACAGGGAGACACTAGAAGAGCTATGGCCAACGGCATTAAGGCAGATTGAACTTGCAAAAGAGCATCTGGATGAAGAATATCTGGTTCGAGATTCAGATGTTTTGGGATGGTGCTTTGTTGACTGGAATTTAAATCTGAATAAGCAGGCTTCAGCGCAGGGAATTCTGTTATATGCTCTGTCAGCAGCAATTCGAATCACTCAAGTATTGGGAGAGGTTCTGGAAGAAGAAAAATTAGCAGAGTTGTATTGCGAATGTAGAAATGCGGCAAATGTACGGCTGTGGGATAAAGAAAAACAGTGTTATATCAGTGGAAAAGACAGGCAAGTATCGGTTGCATCACAGGTTTGGATGGTACTCGGAGAAGCAGTGGAAGATTCAGCAGCACAGCAGCTTATGGATCGGGTAGAGAATCTGGATAATGCAGAAGGCATGGTCACTCCGTATATGTATCATAATTATATAGATGCTCTGTTGCATGTGGGAGAAAAGAACAAGGCATTACAAAAGCTGGAAATATATTGGGGCGGAATGGTACGTCTGGGAGCGGACACATTCTGGGAGTTATATAATCCAGAAAATGCTGATGAATCTCCGTATGGAGGAACGATTGTGAATAGTTATTGTCATGCGTGGAGCTGTGGACCGGCATATTTTTTGAGAAAATATTTTAAGATGAAAGAGGAATAGAATATGGCGAAAATAAATATGAAAGAAAATCCGTTCTTTTTGGATGAAGAAGCACAGGAGTGGGTACTGGATACATGGAAGAAGATGAGCCTGGAGCAGAAATGTGGGCAGGTATTCTGTCCTATGGGATTAGGAAATGATCCAGAATTATTGAAGCATTTGACACAGGATATTGGTGTGGGAGGATTAATGTATCGTGCGGATACTACGAAAAATATTCAGCAGACGCACAGGATGCTTCAGGAATTTTCGGATATACCACTTCTGTTGGCAGCAAATACAGAAGCAGGCGGAGATGGTCTTGCGCTGGAAGGAACATCATTTGGTAAGCCGATGGCGGTTGCAGCGACAAATAATCCAGAAAATGGATATCGTATGGGACTTACAGCATGCAAAGAAGGAGCTGCGCTTGGATTGAACTGGTCGTTTGCACCAATTGTTGACATTAATTATGACTTCCACAATCCAATTACGAATGTACGTACATTTGGAAGTGATCCAGAGAAAGTGTTGGCATTTGCATCAAGATATCTGGATGCAGCAGATGAGTGTGACGTAGCAGTTGCAATCAAACACTTTCCAGGTGATGGAGTGGATGAAAGAGACCAGCATATATTGACCAGTGTAAACTCATTTTCTACAGAAAAATGGGATGAAACTTTCGGTTATGTGTATAGCAATTTGATTCAGAAAGGCGCAAAGACTGTGATGGTAGGTCATATTGCACAGCCGGCTTATGTAAAAGCAATCAATCCGAATGCAACAAGAAAAGAGATGCTGCGTCCGGCATCTCTATCACCGGAACTTTTAACGGGATTGCTGAGAGGTAAGCTGGGATTTAATGGTTTGATCAGTACAGATGCAACGCCGATGGTAGGATTTACAGCAGCAATGAAAAGATGCGAGGCAATTCCACAGGCAATTGCAGCAGGATGCGATATGATTTTGTTTAATAAGAGTCTGGAAGAAGATTATGGATATTTACTGACGGCAGTAAAAGAAGGAAAAGTCAGCGAGGAACGTTTGGACGAAGCTGTACTTCGGATTCTTGCAACAAAAGCTTCCTTACATTTACATGAGAAGAAGAGAACTAAGACACTGGTTCCAGGAGAAGAGGCAATAAAGATTGTGGGGTGCCAGACACATAAAACATGGGCGAAAGAAGTGGCAGATCAGGCAATTACGTTAGTTCGGGATAATCAGAATCTTCTTCCGATTTCTCCGAAAAAATATAAGAGAGTGTATCTGAATGTAATTCAAAAAGACTCGAATCCGGATAGCCCTTTTGTTCAGAAGTGGAAAGCACAGTTTGAAAAAGAAGGGTTTGAGGTTACGGTAAGAGATCGGCGTACTGCAATTACAGTAGAAGATTTCATAGAGCCAGAAAGAATGACACCGGAAAAAGGAAAATTGATGCATGAGATGTACCGCAGTGTGGAAGAAATGAAACAGGATTATGATTTGTATGTTTACATTTGTAATATGGAAAATGCATCGAATAATACAACTTTGAGACTGAATTGGAATGTTTGTTTTGGCTTGGGAGATGATGCTCCATGGTTTGTATCAGAAATCCCGACAATGATGATTTCAACAGCATATCCGTTTCATTTATTTGATGCACCAATGATAGATACTTATATTAACAGTTACAGTGGAAATCCGGAGTTTATTCAGGTAACGATGGAAAAAATTATGGGGCGTTCAGAATTTTGTGGGGTAAGCCCTGTGGATGCGTTATGCGGAAAGGATTATATCTGATTTGGAGGCGGAAGAAGTGAAGATAAAAGGATTGATTTTTGACCTGGATGGGGTTCTTGTATTTACAGATAAATTTCATTATCAGGCATGGAAAACTATGGCAGACGAACTTGGGGTATATTTTGATGAGACGATTAATCATCGGCTTAGAGGTGTAAGCCGTATGGACTCTCTGGAAATTATTCTGGAACGTTACGAAGGACCAGACTTAAGTTTACGTGAAAAGGAAAAACTGGCTGAAAAGAAAAACGAAATTTACAGGACGTTACTAGAGTCAATGACACCAGACGATGTGACAAAAGAAGTAAGAGATACATTGACAAAACTTCGAGAAAAAGGATATAAATTAGCGATTGGATCATCCAGTAAGAATGCAAAATTTATTCTGGAAAAGGTAGAATTGAAAGATGCTTTTGATGCAATTTCGGACGGAAATAATATTACAAAGTCAAAACCAGATCCGGAGGTATTCTTAAAAGCGGCAGAGTATTTGGGATTACCGCCAAAAGCGTGTATGGTTGTGGAAGATGCGGAAGCAGGAATCGAAGCTGCAAAAAAGGGTGGCATGTACGCAGCTGGAATTGGAGAGGCAGCAAAAAGTATAAATGCCGATGAGTCTTTAAAAACATTTTCGGAGCTGGTGGATATTGTAGACAAATGAAATAGTGAGAATGTGAGAAGAGCATGCTAAAAATAAGGGAGAGACTGCGTTGTTGGTCTCTCCTTATATTTTATAATTTAATTTTCCTCAGATATTCAATCAATATAAAAGAATACTCATACGCAACCATCGTTTCTTCCTGCGTAATATCCAGATCAAACAGTTCTTCCATTTTATTAAGCCGGTAAAAGAAGGTACTTTTATGAATATGTAGTTCATTCGCGGTGCGTACAGCATTCCATCCGTTCATCAGATAAGACCGAAGTGTATTGGCATAATCCGTGTTGTAAGTATTATTATATTTATTATTATTAGGGTTTGAAAAGTAAACTTCTAGAGGTTTGTTTTTCGGGATTCTAGAAGTTTGATTTGTAAACTTCTGTATCTTCCATATGTTTTTTTGTTAATTCTCCGGCTTTGCTTAGTTTTTTGATTCGTTGCGCCTGTGAAACAGATGGTGTAGATTGGGCATAATTCATTGCTTCTAGCAATTCTTTTTGTTCTTCTTTTGTTAATGCAGAAATTTCTACAGCAGGATTAAATGAGATTTCTCCCCGATCGAGCTTCTGAAGCAATTCAGGAATCAGTCGTGTTACTGCGATATATCTCTGAACCTGCTTTGGGCTGTCACCAAACTCTTCTCCAATTAATTCAATTGTCTTCTTGCCTTTCTTTTGTTGGCCACTTTGTCCCTTTTTCCGACCTACTTTTTGTTTCATTGCTTCATTCTTCATTCTGTAAGCAAAAGCTTTTTCACTGAAAGAGATATGTTCCCGGTGCAAATTGGTATCAACCATTTTCACAACTGCATCTTCATAGCTCATAGGCTGGATCAGTACCGGTATTTTTCTATATCCCAAAAGCGCAGCAGCTCTTTTTCTTCGATGCCCGGAAATGATTTCATAAGTACCATCTTTGATCGGTCTGACAAGTAGTGGTGTTAAGATTCCGTACATTTTGATACTTTCTTTCAGCTTTTCCAGATCGTCATCATCCCTTACTTGGAAGGGGTGATTACGAAATGCTTTGAGTCGTTCTATTTCAATTTCAACTATAGTTTCGCCTTTCCAATTACTTTTTTCTTTTACTTTCTGCATGATTTACCTCCTTATCTTAGGACGACAAAAAAACCCGTCCAAACTAGAATTTTTTATAAATCTAGTCTGAACGGGCATGCCATTCGTTCGTTAGCAGGGCTAACTCTTAAATATAGATTTCAGCTAATCGATGTTTGCAGGATTCAAATCGGATGAGTGAATTTACTTTACTTTTCTCTATTTTACATCCCTTTTCTTTGGTTAATAAGACCACTTTCCCAAATGTTAGCAGGACTGTAAATTTTTCTTGTTAGCAAATGACTGCTTTTTATTAGCTGTCAGCTAACATTTTTATGGATTTGTTAGCAGAAACAGCTGATTTTCAAAGCAATTATTTTTCGAAAAAAAGAAAAAAGCGGATAACGATTTTGCTAATCAGCTAATCATTTCCGCCTCTTATCAAGCGTTCCCTGTAGGAATCGAACCTACAATAAAGTCTTAGGAGAGCTCCAACCTATTGTCACTCTCTGTCAATCTGAGGTAAGGTAAACC
>ERZ827037.1157-NODE-1157-length-29797-cov-3.939782_pt1 | contig 29797 bp, 24 predicted proteins | sample MGYA00519924_ERZ827037 | MGnify/ENA primary metagenome ERZ827037 (study PRJEB31778, sample SAMEA3449250) | human gut metagenome | biome: human gut; feature: human-associated habitat; material: faeces | place: United Kingdom | collected 2010/2012 ...
GAAAACAAGGCAGAAAGGAAAAATAAGCGATGGAAAAAATTAAAATGACAACCCCATTAGTAGAGATGGACGGAGATGAGATGACCAGAATTCTCTGGAAGATGATCAAAGATGAATTATTAACCCCTTTTATCGACCTTAAAACCGATTATTATGATCTGGGATTAGAGTATCGTAACGAGACAGACGATCAGGTTACAATCGATTCCGCAAATGCAACAAAGAAATACGGTGTTGCCGTAAAATGTGCAACGATCACTCCAAATGCAGCACGTGTCAAAGAGTATAATTTAAAAGAAATGTGGAAGAGTCCGAACGGAACGATCCGTGCAATCTTAGATGGAACAGTTTTCCGTGCACCAATCGTTGTAAAAGGAATTGAACCGTGTGTGAAAAACTGGAAGAAACCGATCACAATCGCACGTCATGCTTATGGTGATGTTTACAAAGCATCTGAGATGAAAATCCCGGGACCTGGCAAATGTGAGCTTGTATACACTGCTGAGGATGGAACAGAGACGAGAGAACTGATCCATAATTTCACAGGAGCGGGTGTGGTACAGGGACAGCACAATCTGTGCAATTCCATTGAAAGTTTTGCAAAAAGCTGCTTCAACTATGCTTTGGATACAAAACAGGATCTGTGGTTTGCAACCAAAGACACCATTTCAAAAAAATATGACCATACGTTCAAAGACATTTTTCAGGAAATTTTTGATGCGGAATACAAAGAAAAATTTGAAGAGGCTGGAATCACCTATTTCTATACATTGATCGATGATGCGGTTGCACGTGTTATGAAATCAGAAGGTGGATATATCTGGGCATGTAAGAATTATGATGGAGATGTTATGAGTGATATGGTATCTTCTGCATTTGGTTCACTTGCCATGATGACATCAGTTCTGGTATCACCGGATGGAAATTATGAATATGAAGCAGCACATGGAACGGTACAGAGACATTATTACAAGCACCTGAAAGGGGAAGAAACATCTACAAACTCTGTAGCAACGATCTTTGCATGGACTGGAGCACTCAGAAAACGTGGAGAGCTGGATGGAAATGAAGAATTAATGGCGTTTGCCGATAAGCTTGAAAAAGCAACGATTGATACGATCGAAGAAGGAAAGATGACAAAAGACCTGGCACTGATCACTACACTCGAAAATCCAACAGTACTTAACAGTGAGGGATTCATTAAAGCAATCGCAGAAAAACTGGAAACTCTTTAAAAATTAAAAAATAAGATATTTAGGCATACAAAAAAGGAGTATTGCTCGATAACTGAAAACAGTTATTTTGCAACACTCCCTTTTTGTTAAAAAGTGTGTAAGAGAACTTAAAGGTTACCGCCACAGCTATAAGAAACTACAACAGATAAAGGATTAGAAAAATTAAACTTCTTCTGCAAGTTCTTCCCATTTTTCGTATAATTCTTCCAGTTCTTCCGCAATGGCAGCTTTTTCTTTTGCAAGTTCCTGACATTTTACAGAATTGGTAAAGATTTCTTCCTGTACCATCAGAGAATCAATTTCTCCATCACGTTCTTCCAGTTCGCCAATACGTTCTTCTGTCTTTTTCAGTTCGTTCTGGCGTTTCCTGAGTTTTGCCTGGGCTTCTTTTTGTTCCTGCCAGCTGAGCTTGGATTCAGAGACAGATCTTTCAGAAGTACTGTCCGGATCCGGTGAAGCAGAAGTGCCGGCATAGGCTGTGGTAAGTTCTTCTTTTTTCTCCAGATAATAGTCATAATTGCCAATGTAGTTGACAAATGTATGATTGACAAGATCCAGAATACGGGTTGCAGTCTGGTTGATAAAATAACGGTCATGTGAAACGTAAAGTACTGTGCCGGTATAATCATTCAGCGCATTTTCCAGAATTTCTTTTGATGCAATATCCAGGTGGTTGGTCGGCTCATCGAGGATCAGGAAATTCGCCTCTGAAAGCATCAGCTTTGCAAGAGAAACACGTCCTCGTTCCCCACCGCTCAAAGAGCTGATCTGTTTGAATACATCGTCTCCTGTGAAAAGGAAGGCAGCAAGTACATTGCGGATCTCTGTATTGGTAAGTGCCGGGTAATCATCAGAGATTTCATCAAAAATGGTCTTTTCCATATGAAGTACATGATGTTCCTGGTCGTAGTAACCGATTTTTACATTGGAGCCAAGGGTGTAAGTTCCGGAGTCGGCTGCAATGACATGGTTCAATATTTTTAAGAGCGTGGTTTTACCGGTCCCGTTATCACCGATCACAGCCACATGCTCGCCACGTTTGATCTCTAGATTAATATCTGTAAATAATTCCTGCCCCGGAAATGATTTGCATAAGTGCTCGATGGTTAAGACGTCGTTACCGCTGACGCAGGAAGGTTCAAGTTTCAGATGGATGTCGGTATTGACTTCCATCGGTTTATCGATGGTCTGCATCTTTTCAAGCATTTTTTCACGACTTTCTGCCCGCTTGATTGATTTTTCGCGGTTGAAAGAACGCAGCTTTTCGATGACAGCTTCCTGATGCTTGATTTCTTGCTGCTGATTCAGGTATTCTTTCAGACGGATATCACGGAGCTGCTGCTTCTTGGCAGCATAATCGCTGTAATTTCCCATGTAAGTACGAAGAGTGCCAAGCTCGATTTCCAGAACTTTTGTCACAACTTTGTTTAGAAAATAACGGTCATGTGAGACGATAAGTACGGCTCCCTGATAGTTTAAAAGATAGGTTTCCAGCCATGCGATGGAGTTCAGATCCAGGTGGTTGGTCGGCTCATCCAGAAGCAGAATATCTGGTTTCGTGAGCAGAAGTTTGCCAAGGGAAACACGGGTTTTCTGACCTCCGGAAAGAGTATCTACGGGTTTTGTAAAATCAGTTTCTGTAAAACCAAGCCCCTTTAAAACACCGGTGATCTCGCTTTCATATGCATAACCATTTTCGCGCTCGAAAGTCGCAGTAAGGCGGTTATAAGTTTCTAACCGGTCATTTAAGGCTTCGCCGGATAAGTGCTTTAATTCCATCTCGATCTCACGGATACGCCGTTCCATCGCGATAATATCGGATTTTGCGGTCTTTACTTCTTCGTAAATGGTGTTCCCACTCTGCATTTCCTGATGCTGGGCCAGGTAGCCTAAGGTCTTCCCTTTTGTGAGGATGACATTCCCTCCGTCCGGTGCAAGTTCACCGACGATCATCTTAAGAAGGGTCGATTTTCCCGCTCCGTTCGGTCCGACGAGAGCGGCTTTTTCATGATCCTCTATATGAAAAGATCCATCATTCACAATGAGATGTTCCCCAAAGGATTTCTGGATCCCGTGACATGCTAATATCATAAATTTCCTCCTAAATATGGATACATTATTCTGTCTGTATTCCTAAAATGCATTTGCATATGCTACTTTATTATAACGGAAATTGTATAAAATTCAACAATAGTTTGACAATAATCTTTCAATTTTATATAATTATCCTAGACTAAGATTGGAAGGGTGAATATATTGGAAGAAAGAGAGATTTCTCGTGCTGTCATCAGAAGACTGCCGAGGTATTACAGATATTTGGGTGAACTGTTGGAAAATGGTGTAGAACGTATCTCTTCGAATGATCTGAGCAAGCGCATGAAAGTAACAGCATCTCAGATCCGTCAGGATCTTAATAACTTCGGAGGATTCGGACAACAGGGATATGGTTATAATGTAAAGTATTTATATACGGAGATTGGAAAGATATTAGGTTTGGAAGAAGATCATAATATTATTATTATCGGTGCCGGAAATCTTGGGCAGGCACTGGCAAATTATGCAGCTTTTGAAAACCGTGGTTTTATCCTGAGAGGGATTTTTGATGTCAATCCAAGACTTCAGGGCGTATCGATCCGTGGTGTGCCGATTCGTATGATGGATGATCTGAAGACATTTGTACAGAACAATGATATAGATATTGCTGTTCTTACAATTCCGAAGGAAAAAGCAATTGAAGTAGCAAACATGCTGGTGGAAAACGGTGTGCGGGCTATCTGGAATTTTGCACATACAGATCTGAACCTTCCAGATAATGTTGTGGTTGAAAATGTGCATTTATCAGAGAGTCTGATGCAGCTGTCTTATAATATCAGCCGCTACAAAGAAGATCATAAATAAAAACATAAAAATGACGTGTAAGAGTAATCTGTAAGACGGATATACTTTTACACGTCCTTTTGTCAACTTGTGTTCTACAGAAGCCGCCAGTGGCGGCTTCTGTAGATTACCAAAGTACCTTTATCAAAATTATCAGGATTCAGGTTGCGTAAATATGTCAGTTGGGAGATGATGATATGCAGTATTTGGTTAATGCAGCGCAGATGAAATCTGCAGATCAATATACCATTCAGAAGTTAGGTGTTCCGTCACTGGAATTAATGGAACGTGCCGCAGACGGATGTATACAGATAATGGAACAGGAAAAAATGGATTTTTCGGATGTCTGTGTCGTATGTGGAACGGGAAATAACGGAGGGGACGGATTCGCAATTGCGAGAATGTTATTAGAAAAAGATTATAAAGTACAGGCATTTCTGGTAGGAGATGCGGAGCATTGCACGAAAGAAACGAAAGAACAGATCAGGAAACTGGAGGCATGCGGCGGAAAAGTCAGATACTGTATACCGGAAGACGGACATTACAGTCTGGTGATTGATGCGGTATTCGGTGTCGGTCTCAGCCGTGATGTGGACGGAATTTACAGACAGGTAATAGAATGGATGAATGCACAGGATGCAGTAAGGTTTGCAGTAGATATCCCTTCCGGATTATCTGCAACAACAGGATGTGTGCTTGGATGTGCATTTGAGGCGGATTATACGGTCACATTTCAGTTCAAAAAGCTTGGACTGGAACTGGCACAGGGAAGAAAATATGCCGGAAAAACGGTTGTCTGGGATATCGGGATCTCTGCGCAGCCGCTGATGGATGATACGGATATAGTAAAAAGTGATGAAAAAGAAGATTACAGAAAGCTCCTTCCAAAAAGAGAAGAAGATTCTAACAAAGGAAGTTATGGAAAACTACTGATAATTGCAGGAAGTAAGGGCATGGCAGGAGCCGCATATCTGAATGCGCATGCTGCATATATGGCAGGAGCCGGACTTGTGAGAATATATACTGCAAAAGACAACAGGGCGATTCTTCAGACACTTCTTCCGGAAGCAATCATTACGACATATGAAGATTTTGAACAGGTAGAAGTAATCCGGTTACTGGAGTGGGCAGATGCAGTCTGTGTCGGATCAGGACTTGGACAAAGTAAAACGGCAGAAAGAATATTAAAAACAGTGATTGATTATGTAAGAGTTCCATGTCTGATTGATGCAGACGGGCTGAATCTTCTGGCAGATAATAAGAATTATTTAAGACATATAGAAGGAAGAAGATTTGTGATCACACCACATATGAAGGAAATGTCAAGAGTAACAGGAGATTCTGTAGAAAATCTGAAAAAAGACAGAGTGGAGTTCTTAAAACAATTTGTGGAGACACTTCGTATTGTATGTGTGTTAAAAGATTCCAGAACGCTGATCGCAGGAGAAGAAAGAGGAATCCGGTTAAATCAGACAGGTAACTGTGCTATGGCAAAAGCAGGATCCGGTGATGTGCTTGCAGGTATCATTGCGGGATTTATGGCACAGGGAAAAGAGCTGGAAGAAGCAGCTTCTCTTGGTACTTATGTACATGGATTGTCCGGTGACCTTGCAAAAATTGAAAAAGGCGTATATAGTGTAATGGCGAGAGATCTGATAGAATATATCAGTAAAGCATTAATGGAACTGGAGGAATAATAACAGTGAAACAATATACAAGAGTTTTAGCCAGAGTCGATTTGGATGCGGTTGAATATAATATAGAGATGATGAAGAAGAATATCGAGGAAGGTACCCAGATCATGGCCGTTATTAAGATGGATGGTTATGGACACGGTGCTGTACAGATCGCAAGACTTCTGGAAGCAAAAGATTATATCTGGGGTTATGCGGTTGCGACACTGGATGAGGCTATTTTGTTAAAAGATGCGTGCCTGAAAAAGCCGGTACTGGTGCTGGGGTGCATTTTCCCGGATCAGTGGGAAGTTATGTTGCGTAATGAAGTCCGTATGACACTTTACAGCTATGAGATGGCAAAAGAAGTATCAGAACTTGCGGAAGCGATGGATTGTAAAGTCTATGCACATATCAAACTGGATACGGGAATGTCAAGACTTGGATTCCAGATTACAAAAGAAAATGCAGATGAGATCGCAAAGATCAGTAAGCTTCCGAATATTGTTATGGAAGGAATGTTTACACATTTTTCAAAAGCAGATGAAGGAGATAAGACATTTACCAATGAACAGCTTGAAAAATATCTCTGGATGAAAGAAGAACTGAAAAAGAGAAATGTTACATTTTCATATTATCACTGTTCAAACAGTGCGGGTATCATTGACGTAAAGGATGCTAATATGGATATTGTCCGTGCGGGAATCACAACGTATGGTATGTACCCGTCGGATGAAGTGGAAAAAGAAAATGTTCCACTGAAACCTGCAATGGAGCTGATCAGTCATGTAGCGCATGTAAAATGGCTGACAGAAGGAAAGCCGGTAAGCTATGGTGGAACCTATGTAACGACAAAGCCGACAAAAGTTGCAACGATTCCTGTTGGATATGGAGACGGATATCCAAGAAGTCTGTCTAATAAAGGATATGTACTGATCCACGGACAGAAGGCACCGATTATCGGACGTGTGTGTATGGATCAGTTCATGGTAGATGTTACTGCAATTGAAGATGTGGAATTTGGAGATAAAGTTACGATTTTCGGACGAAATGGAAAAGAATATCTTCCGGTGGATACACTGGCAGAATTATCGGGCAGATTCAATTATGAATTTGTATGTGTGCTGAATAAGAGAATTCCAAGAGAATACATCCGCCATGGTGAAGTGGTAGAGCAGGTAGACAGCTTTTAGGCTGTCATATTAAAAACATGGAAAACTAAAGCTTTGCAGAATACTTTCGAGAAAAGATGGAAATACTATCCATATCTTGAGAATCGGAGTGTGAAGCAAAGTGCAGGTGAAACGTGGAGACATATATTATGCAGATTTAAGTCCTGTAGTAGGGTCAGAACAGGGAGGAATCCGTCCTGTTCTTATTATACAGAATGATGTTGGTAACAGACATAGTCCGACTGTGATCTGTGCAGCAATTACTTCACGTATGAACAAAGCAAAATTACCGACGCATGTAGAGATTGATGCAAGAAGGTATCAGATTGTAAAAAATTCAGTGATATTACTGGAACAGGTCCGGACGATCGACAAACAAAGACTCCGGGATCTGGTATGTCATCTGGATAAAGAGATAATGAACAAAGTTGATGAGGCGATTCGGATCAGTTTCGAGCTTCATACATAGAAGAAGGAGTTTAAGGATAATTAATTATGGAAGAGGGAAGTTTGTTCCACCGGATGAAACAGATATTTCATGAAGATGAAATGGACGAAGAGATGCAAAAAGAAGCAGCAGGGCTGATTCGCAATATTTTCCGTTATATGGATAAAGATGCAAAGGATATTATGACACATCGGAAGAATATTGTTGCAATCGATGGAGAGCAGCCGCTGGAAGATGCGCTTAAGTTTATGTTAGATGAAAGGTTTTCGAGATTCCCGGTATATCATGAAGATATTGATGAGATTATCGGGATCATACATCTGAGAGATGCAATGAGCGGTTATCTGGATGAAGCAAAGCGGAACCGTCCGATGAAAGAACTGAAAGATTATATCAGACCTGTTACATACATACCGGAAACAAAAAGTATTGATACGTTGTTTAAAGAAATGCAGTCTGCAAAAAACCATATGGTAATTGTTCTGGATGAATATGGGCAGACTTCTGGTCTTGTTGCCATGGAAGATATCCTGGAAGAGATCGTTGGAAATATCCTGGATGAATATGACGAAGAAGATGAGATGATCCAAAAGCAGAATGACGGAAGCGTGATCGCAAATGGTATGACAGAATTGGAAGACCTTGAAGATCTGATTCCTGTTACATTTGAAAAGGAAGATTATGAGACGTTGAACGGATTTCTGATTGATGAACTTGAGCACATTCCGGGTGAGGATGAAAGATGTGTTGTAGATTATGAAGGATATCGTTTTACAGTTTTACAGATAGATAATAATATAATTCAGACAGTTAAGATTGAAAAACTACCTGAAGCGTGATAAAATAGAAAAAGTGTGTAATAATACAATAAAAGATAAACAAATAGATGAAGTGAGGTAAAAGACATGTCAGGACATTCAAAATTTGCCAATATTAAGCATAAGAAAGAAAAAAATGATGCTGCAAAGGGAAAAATCTTTACAAAGATCGGTAAAGAGATTGCGGTAGCAGTAAAAGAAGGCGGAAGTACAGATCCGGCTAATAACAGCAGACTGAGAGACGTTATTGCAAAAGCAAAATCTAACAATATGCCAAATGATACGATTGAAAGAAATATCAAACGTGCATCCGGAGATATGAGTGCTGCAAATTATGAACATATTACATATGAAGGATATGGACCAAATGGTACAGCAATTATCGTAGAGACACTTACAGATAACAAAAACCGTACAGCTTCTAATGTTAAGAATGCATTTACAAAAGGAAATGGTAATGTAGGAACACCTGGATGTGTATCTTTTATGTTCGATAAAAAAGGTCAGATCGTAATCGACAAAGAAGAATACGAAGGTGATGCAGATGAATTGATGATGCAGGTACTGGACGCAGGTGCAGAAGACTTTGTTGAAGAAGAAGACAGTTTTGAAGTACTGACAGATCCAGATGACTTCAGTGCAGTACGTCTTGCTATGGAAGAAGCTGGAATCCCTATGGCATCAGCAGAGGTAACAATGATTCCACAGACATATGTAGAACTGACAGATGCAAAAGATATTGCAAACATTCAGAAGACTCTGGATATGCTTGATGATGATGATGATGTTCAGGATGTATATCATAACTGGGACGAATAAGAGATAAAAGTATCAGGAGGTTTACACATGATGCAGGAAGAGATGAAAGATGGTATCCACAGGCTTTTTGACGAAGCACTGGAAAAAGTCGGGGCTTTTCGAAAAAAAACATATGAAGAAGCATTTCATAATCTTTATCATACATATGAAGAGCTGCTTGGGTCTCTGCTGCTATATTGTGATGAACCGGCTGATGAAAGCGGATGGAATGATATCGTTTCCGTGATCCCGGATTATGCGCAGGAGAAGTTAAATGAAATTTCAAAGCGTGAGCAGAAAAAGACAGCCATGGATATGAATCTTATCATGGCGGTATATGTAATCCCGATGATCACATATACGCGTTCCCAGACAGGTGACAGGTTGGCAGAAGCGATTATAAACCTCTGGAACGAAAGAAATGTAACAGGACTGACATTGTCAAAGTCTTCTTACGATAAAATTGCGCAGGGATTTCATAAGGGACTGTGTTATATTACAACTGCAGTGTGTATAGATCAGAATAAACCGGACGATTGCCCGGAACTTACAGAACTTCGGAGATACCGTGATGATTATCTGATGCAGTCAGAAGATGGCCGGGCGCTGGTGGAAGCATATTATGATGTGGCACCGGCAATTGTATGTGCGATTGATATGCAAAAAGATGCATCGGATATCTATCAGAATCTATATCATGATTATCTGATGCCATGTGTAACACTTGCGAAAAACAGAAAAAATGAAGCATGCAGGATGCTATACCAGAATATGGTACAGCAATTAGAGCGGGAATACTTATAACCCGAAGATTTATCGTATGCTGTCGTATAAAAAGATACGGACATCTCCATACTAAGAAAGTATGGAGGTGTTTTTTTATGAAAGAAGAAATGGAAGAAGTAAAAGAAACAGGAAGTGCGAATCTGCAAAATGGAGATAAGAAGCACTGCATTAAGCTGCTTACAATTATCGGAGAAGTAGAAGGGCATGAGAACGTATCTGGGAATACAAAAGCAACCAAATACGAACATCTGCTGCCAATTCTGGCAGAAATAGAAGACAGCGAAGAGATAGATGGACTACTGATCCTGCTTAATACTATGGGAGGAGATGTGGAGGCCGGATTGTCGATTGCGGAGATGATTGCGTCCTTAAGTAAGCCAACGGTTTCACTGGTGCTGGGAGGCAGTCATTCGATCGGAGGACCGCTTGCGGTATCGGCAGATTATTCTTTTATTGTGCCAAGCGGGACTATGGTGATTCATCCTGTACGTTCAAATGGAATGTTTATCGGTGTGCAGAAAAGTCTGGATAATATGATCCGCACGCAGGACCGGATTACCGGCTTTCTTGCAGGACATTCCAGGATATCAAAAGAGAGAATAGAAGAACTAATGCTAAATCCTACAGAGCTTGTAAAGGATGTAGGAAGTCTTCTGGAAGGAGAGGAAGCAGTAAAAGAGGGGCTAATCGATGAAGTTGGTGGATTAAGTAATGCGTTGAATAAATTGCACGAAATGATAGATGAGAGAAATGAAAAAAAGAACGAAAATGTGTAATGACATAAATTTCCCTAAATGCTATAATAATAGTATTGCCATAATAAGGGGGAAGTTATATGGCTGCAAAGTCTACCAAGAAAAAAACGAGTGGTAAATCCACAGGAAAAACAAGAAAAAACAGGACGACAAAAACGTCACAAAATAGAAAAACAACGGCCAGAAAATCGAAAGCTGCATCCAGACAGGTGGCTGCGAATAGTTTTATACATGATGAGATTATTATCTGGGCGACATTGGCGGTCAGCATTATTATATTGATCAGCAATTTTGGAGTTGCAGGTTTTATAGGGGAGGCAATATATGAAATTTTGCAAAGTGTATTTGGTGTGATTGCGTATGTGATCCCGTTCCTTTTATTTGGAATGGTATCGTTTCTCATTTCAAACAGAGGAAATAAAAATGCACATACCAAGATTATATTTGGCATTGTATTAGTGTTGATTATAGAGACTTTATTTGAACTGATTGATTATATGGGCGGAAAGATAGGAGCTTTTTTTGTGAGTATTCTGACTCCTGCAATCGGAGTAGCCGGAACTTATGTAGTCAGTATCATTTTGATGATCATTTGCATTGTGCTGATTACAGAAAAATCGGCGTTAAAAGGCGTGAAGGCAGGAAGCGGAAAAGCTTATATCCGGGCAAAAGAAGATGCGAAAAGGCGTAAACAGCTGTCGGAAGAACGACGGCGTGAACGTGAGATACAAAGGGCACAAAGAGAAGCGCAACAAGAGAAAGCTGCTTCTCAGAAAGAAATGGATGATAATACGGCAAAGAGACGTGAAAAATACGTAGAAGGTGTATCGTTTGATACATCCATTGCCAAAAAGTCACCGGAGGTAAGAGAACTGCCGATCGATCCGAAACGGGCAAAAGGACCGGAAAAACCGGAATTCATCATACACCGTGCAGAACCGGTGCCGGATGAAATGCAAGAAGAGATGTACAGAGATATGCCGGATGAACAACCGGTGGAAAAAGAGATGGATGTATCAAAATCTGCGCAGATGCCGGAAGAACCAGATGTTGTGGCAGAAGAAAAACCGGCAAAACGCAAAAATCCTAAGATGGGTGCAGCCGGCATGGCCAGTGAAGTTGCAAGTGTGGAAGCTACCGTTGCTGCCGATCAGGCAAAACCGAAGAAAGCATATCAGTATCCGCCGATTTCACTTTTGAAAAAAGGAAAACGCGGCGGCGGGGAGTCAGATGCGCATTTACGGGAAACAGCAATGAAATTACAGCAGACGCTTGAAAACTTTGGTGTAAACGTAACGATTACAAATGTAAGCTGTGGACCGTCCGTCACCAGATATGAACTTCAACCAGAGATGGGAGTGAAGGTAAGCAAGATTGTCGGACTTGCCGATGATATTAAATTAAATCTTGCGGCGGCAGATATCCGTATCGAAGCACCGATACCTGGAAAGGCAGCGGTTGGAATAGAAGTTCCGAATAAAGAAAACAGTGCAGTTATGTTGAGAGACCTTCTGGAATCTCCGGAATTCCAGAATAGTACATCGAAGATATCGTTTGCAGTTGGAAAAGACATCGGAGGAAAAACGGTAGTTACGGATATCGCGAAGATGCCGCATGTGTTAATTGCAGGTGCAACGGGATCCGGAAAATCAGTATGTATCAATACTTTGATTATGAGTATTTTGTATAAAGCAGCACCAGATGAAGTAAAACTGATTATGATCGATCCAAAAGTTGTGGAATTAAGTGTATATAACGGAATCCCACATCTTTTGATCCCTGTCGTTACAGATCCGAAAAAGGCAGCAGGTGCACTGAACTGGGCGGTTGCCGAAATGAGCAGACGTTACCAGGCATTTGCAAAATACAACGTAAGAGATATGAAGGGCTACAATGAAAAGATTAAAAGTATGGGAGTACAGACAGAGGACGGCGAAAAACTAGAACCAATGCCTCAGATTATCATCATTGTAGACGAGCTTGCAGATCTGATGATGGTTGCGCCGGGAGATGTAGAAGAGGCAATCTGCCGTCTTGCCCAGCTTGCTAGAGCAGCGGGAATCCATCTGGTAATTGCAACACAGAGGCCTTCTGTTAATGTAATTACGGGACTGATTAAGGCAAATATGCCATCGAGAATTGCATTTTCCGTATCGTCCGGTGTTGATTCACGGACGATCATCGATATGAATGGTGCGGAAAAACTGCTCGGTAAAGGAGATATGTTATTCTATCCTTCCGGATATCAGAAACCTGCAAGAGTACAGGGATCATTTGTGACAGATAAAGAAGTACAGCAGGTAGTAGAGTATCTGCGGGAGAATAATGGCGATGTTACATACAGTCAGGAAATAGAGAATCATGTAAATACAGCTCCTACAGGCGGATCAGTTATGGGCGGTTCGTCAGGAGAGGATGAAAATGATGCATATTTTGCAGATGCAGGACGATTGATCATCGAAAAAGAGAAGGCATCGATCGGAATGCTTCAGCGGGCATTTAAGATTGGATTTAACAGAGCGGCCAGAATTATGGATCAACTATGTGAGGCGGGGGCAGTCGGACCGGAAGAGGGAACAAAACCGCGAAAGGTTCTGATGTCGTCGGAAGAGTTTGAACAATATTTAAAAGAAAAAAATTCATAAGAAATAGAAAATCACAGTAGGAGGATGGCATAAGATGAGATGTAGGTATTGTGGATACAGGATACCTGAAGGAAAGTTGTATTGTGAAAATTGCGGACGTGAAGTCCGGATTGTTCCAGACTACAATCCATTGGATGATATGCTTACAGCAGAGATAAAAGGAGAAATTAACGGGGAAGCGGACGGATATGGACGGAGGCAGTATGCATCCGGTAACAGAAAACGCAGACCGATGTCAGACAGTGAAAGAAGAAGGAGAAAACGTGAATTAGCAAGAAAAAAAGCACGACGCAGAGAAAGAAGAAGAAACTTTCTTCTGCTTGCCCTGTCCCTTTTACTGATTATTGCAGGAGTAGGGGTCTTTGCATATATGACATCGTATATAGGAGCCATCAATAAGGGAAATAAAGCATTGTCCCGGAATGATTATACAACGGCAAAAGAAAGTTTTAATAAAGCATTGTCAAAGGATAATAAGCGTCCGGAAGCATATACTGGTCTGTCGAAAGTATACCAGGCGCAGGACAATACCGATAAAGCTGAGCAGATGTTTGAGCAGGCATTGAAAAAGCAACCGCAGAATGTTGAATTGTACCGCGCATGTATAGAATTTTATATGCGTGCAGATCTGAAAGATAATATACCGACTCTTCTGGATGAAGCTGACTCCAGTGTATCAGGAGAATTAAGTGAGTATATTGTCAAGAAACCAACGTTCAGCCTGAACGACAGTGAGACGTATGATGATGTACAGCAGCTGACACTGACAGCAGAAAGCGGTTATAAGATTTATTACACAAAAAACAAGAAAAAACCAACAACCAGAAGTCATAAATATAAAGAGCCTATACAGATTGAAGAAGGCGATACTACCATTTATGCAATTGCAGTCAATAAGCAGGGAGTTCCAAGCCTTCCTGTAAAAAAATCATATACCGTAGAACTTCCAATTGAGGATGCGCCGGCTGTATCACCTTCTACCGGCCAGTATAATTCGGCTCAGGAGATTGTAATTAAAGTACCGGATGGATATGAGGCGTATTATACAACAGACAAATCCGATCCGACAACAGACTCTACAAAATATACAGGACCGATTGAGATGCCGGCCGGAGAGACATTATTTAAAGCGGTTCTGGTCAATGCAAAGGGAAGAGTCAGTGGGGTTACAACTAGAAATTATGTGTTGAATAGTGATTGATTTTCGAGCCGATATATATAATGCATATGGATTTTATGTCAGTAGTACTGTAGAACGTATGGTACTTGAACGGGCTGTAGAATTATAAACAGATAAAGTCAGGTTGATTATATTTAATCTTCCTGACTTTTCTACATATAATTGGGTATTCGAAGTGCAGAGATAGATGCATTATATGATTGGGAAGAGAATCAGGCTATTCCAGATGCAGGAAATGCAGTTGTAACACATTTTTAAACGAAATCGTTTCATTGCAGCAAAAGAGCTCTCTGTGGAATACACAGGGAGCCTTTTGCATATTTTTATTTATTTGTGCTATCAGCATCGATGACAGACTGAATCTGTTTCATCAAAGTATCATAATTGTCTTGATTATCAATCCCGCCGAGCATCGGATCACCTACAATATTACCATTTCTATCGACCAGTATTGTTGTAGGAAATGCCATGATATCGGACGCATATTTCCCTGCATCTGAAGAAGAGTCAATGGAAAGATTGCGATATTTAGCACCCTGGCTCTTGAGAAGAGTCTTTGCTTCTTTTATGGCAGTTTTATTTCCATCGAAGGTTTCTGTATTGATACCTACGACTTCGCCGCCCATTGATTTGATTGCATCGTTTAATTCGTTAAGCTTAGATAACTCGGCAACACAAGGTTTGCAGCCGGTGAACCAGAAATTGATGACAGTTACTGCATTTTTGGAAAACAGGCTTTCATCAACAGAATTCCCATCATAATCCTGACCAGAGAAATTCTTGAAAGGAGATGCGTCGTTGGAACTGTTTTTCTGATCAGTGTTATCAGATCCTGTATTTTTCTTTTCAATCTCGGCTATCTGTTCCTCGATTTTTCGGATAGTTTCAATATCAGCGGTAAGCGTTTTCAGTTCGTCATCTGTAAAAGAGTCCTTGTTTGATTCAACAGTGTCAGCCAGATAATCCGCATAATTTCCATTTGGATCCGCAGCACTTTTGCTCATCATGCCAAATGCTTTGTTCCATACATCTTCGTGATCTGCGAAGATCTGATTCTCCTGCTGATATAAATTATCTAGTTTAGAGTTGGAATCATCCTTAGATACGGAACTGGATTCAGTTTTTGTATCCTGCGATTTTTCTGTGCTTGCAGATTCTTTTCCGCTACATGCTGTAAACAATAATGCTATGCAAAGTGTTAAAATAAATAGAAATGTTCTTTTTGTTTTCATAAAAAATGCTCCTTTGAATAATAGTAATAAAATTAATAGTTACCGATTGGTTTATGGTTGGTTGCTGTTGTTCTTTTTCTGACATGTTTTGCCTAGAAACTGATATTGGATTGCATCTTTTGGACAAGCTTTGATACAAGCTCCGCACCGTATACATTCTGGATGATTCGGAGTCTTGCATACGTCAATATCCATTTTACATACCTTTGAACATTGGCTGCATCCGATACATTGGCTGCTTTCAATCTTAATATTGAGAAAGCTGATCTTATTAAATAATGAGTAGATTGCACCAAGAGGACAGATCCATTTACAGAAGGGTCTGTAAAACAGAATACTCAACACAACAACTGTAATCAAAATAAGGCATTTAAAAGAAAAAAGTGTTCCAAGTGCAGACCTTATAGCGGTATTTCCAAGTGACAGTGGTATGGCGCCTTCCAAAACACCTTGTGGGCAAATGTATTTACAGAAGAACGGATCCCCCATTCCTACAGAGTTCGTTACAAACATTGGCAGAAGGATAACGAAAATAATAAGGATCATATATTTTAGGTATCTTAGCGGCTTCAGCCGGGCTGTGGAAAATTTTTTTCCAGGGATCTTATGAAGTAAATCCTGAAACCAGCCAAACGGACATAAAAAACCGCAGATAAATCTTCCAAGTGTTATACCGAGTAGAATGAAAAAACCGGTTATGTAGTATGAAAATTTAAATCTGGAGGATCCGATAACCGCCTGAAAAGCTCCGATGGGGCAGGCGCCTGTTGCAGCAGGACAGGAATAGCAGTTTAATCCCGGCACACATACTGTTTTAATCTTGCCCTGATATATTTTGCCTTTAAGTAAATTGGGAATATGGATATTGGTAAGTAATGTGGCAATTGCCTGTATCCATCCACGTATTCTGGCAACTTTTTTTGATAGTAATTTCTTTTTTTTATCCAATTCCAACACACTCCAGACATAATTTTATTGCTTTGCCAAGAACGGCAGCAGCTTCACCTCGGATCACACCATAGCCAATCATGGCTGTACCTGTGATGAATATTACAAATTGAAATATTTTTTTGCACTTCAAGATTTTGTTACTCCTTTCGTTGGTTGTATTTGTTGACCAGCTGACTTCGGTATTATACAATAGTTAGTGTGAAATTTTCGTTAAGAAGAGGGTGGAATGATTTTGAGATTACTAATAGTTGAAGATGAAAAACAAATATGTGATGCGGTTGCGAAAAGTCTGTATGATGCCGGGTACGAGGTGGATACCTGTTATGATGGGGAAGAGGCATTGGAATATATCCTGACGGAAAATTATGATTTGATTGTTCTGGATCTGAATCTGCCCGGCATGGATGGGATGGAAATCCTAAAAGAACTCAGACAGAGCAATGAGGAGACAAAGGTTCTTATATTATCGGCAAGAGGGCAGATTGCAGATAAAGTCGAAGGGTTGGATGCTGGTGCGAATGATTATATGGAAAAGCCGTTTCATCTACAGGAACTTGAGGCTCGTATCAGAAGTCTGACAAGAAGGAAATTTGTACAAAAGGATGTATGTCTGGAAAGCGGCGATATCATGTTCGACACGATAAAACGTGAGGCATATGCAAAGGAAACAAAGATTTCCCTGACAAGAAAAGAAAAAGGAATTTTGGAATATTTGCTTCTTAACCTGGGAAGACCGGTAAGTCAGGAGGAATTGATGGAGCATGTCTGGGATGCATCTGTGGATAGCTTCAGTGGAGCCATCCGGGTGCATATGTCTTCGCTAAGGAGAAAGCTTAAGGCAGTGCTTGGATATGATGCAATTATGAATAAGGTGGGAGAAGGATATAAAATACGAGAGGAGTCTGATTGATGAAAAAAATATCACTGCAGTGGAGACTTACTTGTATAACTACATTGTGTATTGCGATTATATGTGGGTGCCTGACAATGTTTGTCTATAAAAATGGTGTGTATTATATGGATTCCCTGCAAAAGGCTGTTGACGCTCAGGGAGATGACAGCGGAGGTGATTCGGAAGAAATATACATCAGCATACCAGAGGATAAGTGGGATGAGTTCTCAAATGATTTTTCTGTTCAAGTGTACAATAATAAAGAAGACTACAAAAGAAACAGTCTGATAATTTCGGCTTTATTGGCTCTCCTTGGTGGAGTGGCCGCATATTTTATAAGTGGACATGCGCTTAAACCAATTCGTGAGTTTTCTAATAAAATTGAAGAAGTGCAGGCTCAAAACCTGGCAGATTCGGGAATAGAAGAAAGTAAGATTAAAGAACTGAATCAGCTTAGTGTTTCGTATAACAAGATGCTTGAACGCCTCTCGGATGCATTTGAGATACAGAGACAATTTACTGCGAATGCAGCACATGAGCTTCGAACTCCATTATCGTTAATGCAGGTACAGCTTGACCTGTATCATTCTACTCAGCACCCGGGCAGTGATGCAGACACCGTACAGATGATAAAGATGTTGACGGAACAAAATGACAGGCTTGGCAAGATGGTAAAAACACTTCTTGACATGAGTGAACTTCAGACTGTAGGACGGGATGAAAAAATTATCCTTAATGATCTCGTTGACGAGGTATTGGAAGACTTGGAACCTCTTGCACAGGAAAAGAATATAAAACTTATTGGAAAATATAAGAATATAACGATGATTGGAAGTGATATCCTTATTTACAGGCTGGTATATAATCTTGTTGAGAATGCTATAAAATACAATCATTCAGACGGTCAGGTTACAGTAAATGCATACAAAAAACAAAAACATATTTACCTGTCAGTAGAGGATACCGGAAGCGGAATTCCGAAAGAACTCAGGGAACGTGTATTTGAACCATTCTTTCGCGTGGATAAATCCAGAAGCCGAGAGCTTGGGGGTGTAGGACTTGGACTTGCTCTGGTTCATGAGATCGTGAGAGTGCACGATGGCAGTATCAGCATTAACTCAAACCCCGCAGGTGGAACAATCTTTGAGGTGATTTTTGACCAGAAATCAATGGAATAGTTATTCAAAAAAAGATGATTGTAAATAGGATTGACTCCTAACTGATTACCATATATTACTATATATTGGTAAATATTACTGAACATTGATAAACGTTAGTCAGCATTTAGTGTTTTACAGATTTTTGATGAACAGACTTAATATTTTGTAGAGTTTCTGTATTGGTTGAAAGCTGGAAAACATACTTCAGATAAAATGAATATCTTAGCGAATAACGGAACCTGTAACGCATATTTAAAGAATCTCAAAATGGAAAGTGATGTTATATGTAATCTAAGTACAGAAAGTGAAAAAGGTAAATAAAAATCAAAATAACTATCGGTAACGTAAATTCGTTCTATTTTAAGGAGGTGTAACATGCTAAAGAATAATAAAATTAAAATAGTATGCTTGCTTATAATTGGAATCGTATTTTTGCATATGTATGGACCAATTGTTTTCATGAAAGATGGATTAGTGACGAGGCAAAGTGTAAATTCGTTTGATGAATTATATAGCTTAGGATCAGCGCGTCGGCATGAATGTGCAAATGGTGCATATATTTATATGGTATATTTTGGATTGGCTTCGCCCAAAGCCAAAAAAGAAATTGTATATCGAAAAAATGAAGAAATACATAAGCGAGTAGTGGCTGTTGATGTTAAAAAAATTATTCCAGGATTTTATTATACTTCATGGGACACAAAAAGTTCTGTATATAGAATTGAAACAAGAAAAAAATATTATCTGGTGATACCATATTGTTAAATTTGTCTAATATTAATATTTGGACAAAATATAATTTCTTTAATATTATATCAATAAAGAACAATCAAATATGTCCGATATTTTTGATCGTTTTTTGCCGTGTGTTTGGAAGAAACTGCCGGTGACAATGGTTGTAGATATGGAAGAAAAAATATTATTTGGAATCCCTCTATATATTCAGAAATTTTATAGAAAACGCATATAAATAATTTTCAAACCGACACATATAAAAATATTAAAATTTAATAGTTCAAACACTTGAAAAACCGATTTCTTAGTAGTACAATCGTGTTAAAAGATTAACGATGCATTGTTGATGAAAAATTATCAGAATACGCAATGTATCAACTACATAAAAAGGAGTGTGTTTGAAATGGCTAGATTTACACTGCCACGTGATGTTTATCACGGAAAAGGATGTTTATCCGAATTAAAGAATCTGAAAGGTAAAAAAGCTGTCCTCGTAGTCGGCGGCGGATCTATGAAGCGTCAGGGATTTCTGGACAAAGCAGTGAACTACCTGAAAGAAGGTGGAATGGAAGTTAAGCTGATCGAAGGCGTGGAACCAGACCCATCTGTAGAGACGGTTATGAAAGGTGCCAAAGTAATGCAGGAGTTCGAGCCTGACTGGATCGTAGCAATGGGTGGCGGATCTCCGATCGATGCAGCTAAAGCTATGTGGGTATTCTATGAGTATCCGGATGAAACATTCGAGAATATCATCACACCATTCAGCTTCCCTGAACTTCGTCAGAAAGCAAAATTTGCAGCCATCCCATCTACATCAGGAACTGCAACAGAAGTAACAGCATTCTCCGTAATCACAGATTACAATACAGGAATCAAATATCCTCTGGCAGACTTTAACATCACACCAGACGTTGCAATCGTTGATCCTGAACTGGTAGAAGGACTTCCTCAGAAACAGGTTGCTTATACAGGAATGGATGCACTGACACATGCGATTGAAGCTTATGTATCAACACTGAACTGTCCATTTACAGATCCACTTGCACTGCAGGCAATCGAGATGGTTCTGGATTATCTGCCGGCATCTTACAACCTTAACATGGAAGCAAGAGAGCAGATGCACTACGCACAATGTCTTGCAGGTATGGCATTTTCAAATGCGTTACTTGGTATCGTGCATTCTATGGCTCATAAGACAGGAGCAGCATTCTCAACCGGACATATTCCTCACGGATGTGCCAATGCAATCTATCTGCCATATGTAATCAAATACAATGCGAAAGATAAAGTAGCTGCATCCCGTTATGCAGAGATTGCACGCAGAATGGGACTTCCTGGAACATCTGAAAAAGCTCTGATCAACAGCTTATGTGTAAAGATTGACGAGTTCAATGCGAAGATGAATATTCCTAAGACTCTGAAAGAGTTCGGCATTAACGAAGATGAGTTTAAAGAAAAACTGGATAAGATTGCAGAACTTGCAGTTGGTGACGCCTGTACAGGATCGAACCCAAGAGCAATTGACCCTGCAACAATGGCTAAATTATTTACATGCACATACTACGGAACAGAAGTTGACTTTTAGATAGACGGATACGAAAAGTAAGTAGATCATTTATATCAGATGGCTGTCACATGGAGTTGTGTGACAGCCATTTTCTGTCCACTTATGTGCCGGAAAAATATCTGTTATTGCCGGATTTCGCAGGTTCAAGATATCACAATGGCATGGGAAATCCGGGTAGGATTTCTGCTATATTCTGACAATATACTGTATTTTTATACTTTTACTTGCGAAAAGATAACAGCCGTATTATGATAATAGTAATATTTGAAATTAGGAGGAAATAAGATGTACAAAATTTTAAAAGCAGAACAATTAACTGCTAACATCTTTCTGATGGATGTAGAAGCTCCTCGTGTAGCAAGACATTGTGAACCGGGACAGTTTGTCATTGTAAAGATGGATGAAAAAGGAGAAAGAATCCCTCTGACAATCTGTGACTATGACAGAGAGGCCGGAACTATTACGATCGTATTCCAGCCGGTTGGAGCATCCACAACAAAAATGAAAGAATTAAAAGCAGGAGATTATTTCCGCGATTTCACAGGTCCGTTGGGAAATGCTTCAGAGCTGGTGGATGAAGATATTGAAGAGCTGAAAAAGAAAAAGATCCTGTTTGTCGGCGGTGGTGTCGGGGCAGCACCGGTATATCCACAGGTAAAATGGCTGCATGAGCATGGTGTGGATGCGGATGTTATCATTGGATCTAAGACAAAAGATATGCTGATTCTGGAAAAAGAGATGGAAGCTGTATCAGGAAATTACTATCCATGTACAGATGATGGCTCTTATGGACATGCCGGAATGGTTACTACAATGGTAGAAGAACTTGTCGAGAAGGGAAATAAATACGATGTCTGTATCGCAATCGGCCCAATGATCATGATGAAATTCGTATGCCTTCTGACAAAGAAACTGGAGATTCCGACAATCGTAAGTATGAACCCTATTATGGTAGATGGAACTGGTATGTGTGGTGCCTGTCGTCTGCATGTGGGTGATGAGATTAAATTTGCCTGTGTAGATGGTCCGGAATTTGACGGACACCTTGTTAACTTCGATGAGGCAATGAAGAGACAGCAGATGTATAAGACTCAGGAGGGTCGTGCAATGCTGAAATTACAGGAAGGCGATACGCATCACGGTGGATGCGGTCAGTGCGGAGGTGACGAGTAAGATGGCAGATGTATTAAAGAAAGTTCCAGTAAGAGAGCAGGAACCAAAGGTTCGTGCTACAAATTTTGAAGAAGTATGTTATGGATATAATAAAGAAGAAGCGATGGAAGAGGCAACAAGATGCCTAAACTGTAAGAATGCAAGATGTATCCAGGGATGTCCTGTATCCATCAACATTCCTGCATTTATCGCAGAGATCAAAGAAGGTAATATCGAAGAGGCTTACAAAGTGATCGGTCAGTCTTCTGCACTTCCTGCTATCTGCGGACGTGTATGTCCTCAGGAATCACAGTGCGAGAGTAAATGTGTCCGTGGTATCAAGGGCGACGCAGTATCCATCGGTAAGCTGGAAAGATTTGTCGCAGATTATGCGCTGGAAAATGATATCAAACCAGAAAAACCAGAAAAGACAAACGGACATAAAGTAGCAGTCATCGGTTCCGGTCCGTCAGGACTTACCTGTGCCGGCGACCTTGCAAAGCTTGGATACGAAGTAACTGTATTCGAAGCACTGCATGAACTTGGCGGTGTTCTTGTATATGGTATTCCTGAATTCCGTCTTCCAAAACAGAAAGTTGTTAAGAAAGAAATCGAAAAAGTTAAAGAACTTGGCGTTAAATTTGAGACAAACGTTGAACTCGTTAAGTCTACAACGATCGACCAGTTGATGGAAGAGGAAGATTTTGAAGCTGTATTTATCGGTTCCGGTGCAGGACTTCCAATGTTCATGGGAATCCCGGGTGAGACAGCCAACGGAGTATTCTCTGCAAACGAATACCTGACAAGAAGTAATCTTATGAAAGCATTCGATGATTCTTACGATACACCAATCGCAGCCGGCAAGAAAGTAGCCGTTGTCGGTGGTGGTAATGTAGCTATGGATGCTGCAAGAACAGCCCTTCGTCTTGGCGCAGAAGTACATATCGTATACCGTCGTAGCGAAGCAGAGCTTCCTGCACGAGTAGAAGAAGTACATCACGCAAAAGAAGAAGGCGTTCAGTTCGATCTTCTCACCAATCCAAAAGAAATCCTTGTGGATGAAAATGGATGGGTAAAAGGTATGAAAGTTATCAAGATGGAACTGGGTGAGCCGGATGCTTCCGGAAGAAGACGTCCGATCGAGATTCCAGGTTCTGAATATGAGATTGAATTAGATACTGTTATCATGTCTCTTGGAACATCTCCAAACCCATTGATTTCTTCTACAACAAAGGGTCTTGAGACAAATAAGAGAAAATGTATCGTAGCAGAAGAAGAAAACGGACAGACTTCAAAGGCTGCCGTATTCGCAGGTGGAGATGCTGTAACAGGTGCTGCAACTGTAATTCTTGCTATGGGAGCCGGAAAAGCAGGAGCAAAAGGTATTCACGAATACCTTTCTCAGAAAAATGCATAACCGGTAGTCTTGGATTAATATAATCTGAAGTTATAAAAACGATGGAATTTTACATTTGTATTCATGTAAGGTTCCATCGTTTTTTTGTTGGGAATATATCGACAGGAAGACTAATGGAAATGGAGCATTTAGTGAAGTGTTAAGAATCCGATAGCTATGGAAGGGCAGCAATTTTTGTGCGGAGGTTTTAGCGTATAAAAAAGATATAGACTTGAATAAGAATGGCGGTATGTGGTATTATGAAGAAACATATTTTATCCGCCTGTATTACGAAAAGGCAGTAGCAGATTTTATAAAAAAGTAGAAAGTATATGCCGGACTATTGAGTGGATAAGATAAAAAGACAGGAAGTAGAAAATCAGATAAGAATTATTAAAAAAGACAGGTTGGGGATTATGGCAGAATTAGATTTAACAGATGGAAAGATTTTTTTAAATAAAGTAACAGAAAAAATCCGCACACGACTGGCAGAAGTAGATGCGTCCATTGAGGCAGGGCAGAAAGATATCCAGAGTATGAATGAATATTACTGGGAGAACTACACCGAGATGGATGAATACGGTTATGAGAATTACGATAACCAACAGGCGCTTTTACATCAGGTAAATGATAATCAGGAAAAACAGAAGATGCGACATCGTCTCCGCAAGATGTTAGAAGCACCGTTCTTTGGACGTGTTGATTTTATCTATGATGGGGAAGAGGAACCGGAGATTTTTTATATAGGAATCGGAAACTTTGCGGAGCGTACAGGTATGCTTCCTCTGATCTATGACTGGAGAGCACCTGTCAGCGGGCTTTTTTATGATTATGATAAGGGACCGGGATCTTACGAAGCACCGGCCGGGACAATTGAAGGTGAGATAGCTGCCAAATGGCAGTATAAAGTAAAAAACGGCAGGATGGTCTATGCATTTGAAAGTGATACCAAGATTGATGATGACATCCTAAAACAGGAACTGGGAACGAATAGTGACGTACAGCTGAAAAATATCGTGCGTACGATCCAGAAAGAACAGAATGCAATCATCCGTAATACACACGACCGCATCCTTGCAATCCAGGGGGCAACTGGAAGCGGGAAGACTTCGGTGGCGCTGCATCGTATTGCTTACCTGTTGTATCATGACAGAGAGCATTTGAAATCTTCGAATGTACTGATCCTTTCTCCGAACAGTGTGTTCTCGGATTATATTTCCCATATCCTTCCGGAACTTGGAGAAGAAAATATTCAGGAGATGAGTTTTGATCTGTTTGCATACCGTGAGTTAAAAGGAATTGTGCCTGACTGTGAAGACCGTTACGACCAGCTTGAGAGGACGATGAAACTTCAGGATCCATATCTGACAGAGAGGTTTGAAGAAAAGCAGTCAGAAGGATTCGTCGGTCTGATGGAAAGCTTTCTTGCAAGACTGGAAGATGAGCTGATGGATTTTCATGCGATTGAATATAAAGGAATTAAAAAGACAGAAGAAGAACTTATTAATTTATTCTATTTTAAATTCCAGAATGCACCACTGCTTGGACGTATGGATGCAATCAGGGATTATTGCGTAGATGAATATGAGACCCTGCTTGGACGTGATCTGTCGGAAGAAGAACTTCTGATCGTACAGGATAAATTTGATAAGATGTATGTAACAAAGGATATTTACAAGATCTACGGGTGGCTTTTAGAAGAGTGCGGATATCAGGCACTTCCAGATGTAGAATATGAAAAACGCAAACTGGAATATGAAGATGTATTCCCGGTGCTGTATCTGAAATACCGCCTGACAGGAAAAGCCGTGCATAACCATATCAAGCATCTGGTTATTGATGAGATGCAGGATTATTCTTATCTTCAGTATGTGATACTGAATCAGATATTCAAGTGTAGAATGACAATTTTAGGAGATAAAGCGCAGACACTTGATGAGCAGATGCGTGATGTATTACAGTTCCTCCCGGGAGTGTTCGATCAGAAGATACGTAAGATTGTAATGAATAAAAGTTACAGAAATACCATGGAAATTGCAAGATATGCAGAGAAACTGACTGGTGTAAAGGATGTAGAACTTTTAAAACGTCATGGAAAAGAAGTGGTAGAAGAGAACTTCCAAACAGAGGATACGATTTTGGATGAAATTCTTTCGAAAGCAAAACTGGGAGAAGACGAATATGAAACAGCTGCCATCATTGCTATGACAGAAGCAGAAGCATTCACTTTATATCAGGTGTTAAAATCACGTGGTGAAGAAGTGCACTATATTGACCGTAACAGTTCTGCCTTTAAAAAAGGACTTACTGTTACAACCTTTTATCTTGCAAAAGGTCTGGAATTTGACCAGGTATTTGGTGTATTCAAGGATGTGGGAAACCCTATGCTGAATCAGGCAAAATACATCTGTGCGACAAGGGCATTGCATGAGTTATATATGTATCAGATAACAGAATAGCAGGAAGCTGATATAGTAAAAATGTATAAGATAATGAACTGCATAATTGCAGAAACCAATATGGCAAAAGAATAATTGTATGCATAATAAAGAATAGAGATAGAAAGAAAAGTGGAATGAAGATAACATTAATTACCGTAGGAAAGATAAAAGAAAAGTATTTAAAGGATGCAATTGCAGAATACAGTAAAAGACTGAGCCGCTACTGTAAACTGGAGATCATCGAGGTGGCGGATGAAAAGACACCAGATAACGCAAGTGAAACGGTAGAAGATGGTATCCGTGACAAAGAAGGAGAACGGATCTTAAAATACGTCAAAGACGATGCGTATGTGGTTACACTTGAAATCAAAGGAAAGCTTTTGACCTCAGAAGAACTGGCAGAAAAAATCGATAAACTTGGAATCCAGGGAACCAGTCACATTATATTCATTATCGGTGGATCAATAGGACTTGGAAAAGAAGTGCTGAAGCGTTCGGATTATGCGCTGAGTTTTTCTAAGATGACATTTCCACACCAGCTGATGCGGGTAATCCTTCTGGAACAGATTTACAGAAGTTATCGGATTATCAGTCATGAGCCATATCATAAATAAAATGGCATGACGAGGAAAATGTAGCAGGAGCGCTCCTGATTATGTAAATATGCACAAAATCAGGAGCACATATTTGTGGAAAATAAAGATAGACATAAAAAGCAAGCCTTGTTATAATATATCTGTCATTCGGGTTGTAACTCTTTGAGGCATTACTGATGACACCGATACACGATAGCAGTAAAGGTGTTTATGTCTTGGAGGGTTTATTTTTATATACAGAAAAGATAAGACACTGGACGGGTGAGAGAAGATGCAAGTAATAAAAAAGTTAAACAACAATTTCGCGATTTGTCTCGACGGAGAAGGAAAAGAACTGATTGCATATGGAAAAGGAATAGGATTTCCTAAAGTACCGTATGAAATTACAGATTTAAGTCAGATAGACCGTACTTTTTATGATATTGATCAAAAATATCTCGCATTGTTGACGGAATTACCGGAAAAGGTGTTTCATTTTACGGCAAAGCTGGTGGATATCGCACATAACGAACTACAATATGAGCTGAATCCTAATCTTGTACTGACACTGGCAGATCATATTAATTTTTGCATTCAGCGTGCACGAAAGAATATATATGTGCAGATGCCATTGATTTATGAGATTGAACAGACATTTCCAAAAGAAGCAAAACTTGGAAAATATGCTGTGCGTCAGATAGAAAGAAGATTTGCGGTACAGCTGAATGAAAATGAAGCTTCCGGAATTGCGATGAGCTTTGTAAATGCGAGAAACAGTGCAGAGAGCAAAAAGGACTCTTCTATGCAGAAGTGGTATAAAGAAGTTCTGGAAGATACGATCAGTATTGTGGAAGATACAATTGGAATTGTGATAGAGAGAGATTCGTTTAATTTTGCAAGATATTCTTCGCATTTGATGTATTTGTTAAAAAGAATTGCATCAGATCAGACCCTGGATACAGAAAATGGAATTATGTATCAGTCCATCCGGGAGGAATTTCCGGAAATTGCAGAGTGTGTAGACTTGTTTGAAACATATTTCCAGGATAAGTTTGACATCAGACTTTCCAAGGAAGAAAAAATGTATCTGATGCTTCATATCAACAGAATATGTGTAAGAGAAGGATTGTAACCAATCGGGCATTACCTTCCATGACAGATGTTACGGGATTCGTACGTCGGTTGTGGGAGGTTTTTTAATACCAAAGTATACACGAGAAGCTGCCGGTTGTTCAAAGCGCTCGTAAGGAACTGTGAAGTTTGGCAGATTATATTGTGTGGTTAAAAAATACACATGAAGTTTGGAATGAAGGAAAAAGAAGAAAAGGAGAGAAAGAAATGACAGATAAGAACAGACAGATTGCAGAAGAAGTACTTGCTGCAGTTGGTGGCAGTGCGAACATTACATCCGTAACACATTGTATGACAAGATTACGTTTTGTCTTAAAAGATCAGAGTATTCCGGATAAGAAAAAACTGGAAAGCATAAAAGGTGTTATGGGAACAAATATTGCAGGCGGACAGTATCAGGTTATTATCGGGAATTCCGTAGGAAAGGTTTACAAAGAACTGGTTGCGATCAGTGGCGCTACTGATACTGTGGCCATGGATGATGATATGGCCGCTGAAAAAGAAAAGATAAATCCGGTTGTTGCAGCTCTTGATTTTATCGCAGGATGTATGACACCGTTATTTACAGCAATTATTGCAGGTGGTCTGATAAAGGTATTATTAGTAATCTTTGGACCAACGCTTTTAAATCTGCTTTCATCTGAAAGTGATACGTATATTTTAATGAACGCTCTTGGTGATGCACCGTTTTACTTTTTGCCGGTTCTGGTAGCATTTACAGCTTCTAAGAAGTTAAATTGTAATTCTTATCTGGCGGTAATGGTTTCGTCTGTACTGATATATCCAGATGTAATCACGTTACTTGGCGGAGATAAGGCGACACATTTATTTGGAGTGATTCCGGTAGTGCATGGAAGCTATTCATCTTCGATTATTCCGGCTATGTTATCAACAATTCTTTTGATGTATGTTGAGAGACTGGTAGACCGTATTACACCGGAATGGTCAAAAAATTTCCTGAAACCACTTCTGATCGTAGTAATCACAGCACCGATTACACTTTGTGTACTGGCACCACTTGGTCTTATGATAGGAAATGGATTACAGTTTGTGATCAATGGGATTTATGGATTTGCACCATGGCTTGCAATGCTTATTCTTTCGGGACTGATGCCGTTTATTGTTATGACGGGTATGCATTGGGCGTTTGTACCGGCCTGCCTGATGTCTCTGGCAAATCCAGGATATGATGTATTATTACTTCCGGCAATGCTTGCAAGTAATATTGCACAGTCAGGTGCGACATTTGGAGTGGCTGTAAAAACAAAAGATAAAAATATCCGGGAAATGGCAATCCCGGCAGGAATCTCTGCACTTCTCGCAGGGGTTACAGAACCGGCTATGTATGGTATCACATTAAAATTAAAACGACCAATGATTGCTGCTTGTATTGCAAGTGGAATCGGCGGACTTATGGCAGGATTTATGTCATTGAAGGCATATGCTTTTGCAACTCCATGTCTGACAGCCATTGTACAGTTTGTTTCACCGGAAGGTGGTAAGAATATAATTTGTGCAATTGCTGTATTAATTGAAAGCTTTGTTGTTGCATTTGTATTAACACTTGTTGAAAATACTGCATATTTTGGATGTCTTAAGGCATCTACAGATGTCAAGCCGGTTGTTATAACTGAGCCGAGACAGAAAAAATGGTTTTGGATTTCTATGGTTGCAGGGGCATTGTTTTCAGCATTAAGTTACCGCTTGATGATCATTACCATATATTCAAAGGCAAATCCTGTGTGGCCTGCAGCAGGTCCATTGCTGTCAGGTGTATGGAGTGTTTTAAACGGGCTATTCCTAGGGGCAGTCATACTTATTTCAAATAAGATTGCAGGAAACAACCGGATAAATGCAAAAGCAGCCGGAATTATGATGGAAAAGGGTAAATTGGTAAAAACAATCTATCTTTCAATTTTAACAGTAACGCTGGCTTTTGGAATTTTATTCTTTGCAGATTATTTCTTTAAGACAGATTTCAGATTGTGGGTATTAACACTAAAAGCATTTGATGCCGATAAAGTGCTGATTGGATTGAGATATATTCCATTATTTATGTTTTATTACATTATGCTGTCGATAGTTTCCTGCTGTTATAACCGTAATACAATTTGTGGCAGGGAAAACACGGTTGTAACAGCTTTGTTCAACATTGCTGGACCTGTTTTATATTGGCTT
>ERZ827037.1159-NODE-1159-length-29766-cov-4.566793_pt1 | contig 29766 bp, 27 predicted proteins | sample MGYA00519924_ERZ827037 | MGnify/ENA primary metagenome ERZ827037 (study PRJEB31778, sample SAMEA3449250) | human gut metagenome | biome: human gut; feature: human-associated habitat; material: faeces | place: United Kingdom | collected 2010/2012 ...
TGTTCACAGGGGACAATAGCTGTTATCTCTATCAAGGGCGCGAGGGCGAGGAGCCAATTCTTGTGATTGCCCCGCACCAGGGCCGCATTTCTTCCCAGCTCTGGCTGACTGTTCAGCGCAAGCTGTCACAGAACACCTCTTTCCAGAATGGCCGCAAATGCCATAATACATGGCTGGCCGGGAAAATCAAGTGCGGGCGCTGCGGCTATGCGCTGGCTGCTCTGAGAGCCCAAAATGGCGTTACCTACCTGCGGTGCAAACAGCGGGCGGAAAATGGGAGCTGTGAGGGGGCCGGTACGCTGACAGCGCAAAACATGGAGGCGTTTGTGTACGGCGAGATGGTAAAGAAGATGCAGAAATTCCACACGCTGAAAGGCGGAAAGGAACAAAGCTACAATCCGAAGCTGACCGCCGCCCGCGTTGCCCTCGCAAAAACAGAGAGCGAGATCGAGAAACTTCTGGACACTTTGTCCGGGGCTAACCCGCTGCTCCTGCAATACGCAAATAACCGTATTGAGGAACTGGATGCAGAACGTCAAAAGCAGTTAAAGCTGGTGGCCGATCTCACCGCTAATTCCGTTTCCGCTTCACAGATTGACAGCATTACGGGCTATCTGGATGATTGGGAGTCCGTGAGCTTTGACGATAAGCGCAAGGTGGTTGATATTCTCATATCACAAATTGACGCTACCAGTGAGAGTGTTACAATCCATTGGAAGATCTAAAACCTTTTCACTTGGCATTATGCCTTTGTAAAAAATAGTTTGTCATTTCTTGATGTCCATGATAATATGAGTTAGTTTATTCTAACCGCTATATTGATTCTTTCTGCCGCCCCCTTGGTCTAATTGGTACGCACCGCCATCTGCAGTTCCCTTTTGAGAAAGAGCTGTCCAAATGGCTGGAAATTGCGCAGACTAGGCACCGAGGATGTCTATTCCGGGAAAGGCAGGCCGCCGCGCAAAAAATTTCTCAGTCAGATCAGCGTGTTGTGAACGCTCGAGCCCCTTTGGGCTCCAACCACATGGGGTGACATTTTTAGGAGGTTTCTTTTGAACAACTCATTGTTTTCCGCTCTTTTTTTGACGCTTTTAGCAGGTCTGAGCACAGGAATCGGAAGCTGCGCCGCCTTGGTGTTTCGTCATACCAATCGAAAATTTCTCTCCATTTGTCTTGGCTTTTCCGCAGGGGTCATGATCTATGTATCTATGATCGAGCTTTTCTCCGAAGCAAAAAGCACACTCGTTGCCCAAATGGGCGCGCGTTCAGGGAACTGGGCAACCGTCGCCGCCTTTTTCGGAGGAATGCTGCTGATTGCGGCCATCGACAAATTGATCCCGTCAGAAGAGAATCCCCACGAAGTCAAGTGTCTGGAGTGCGAGGACTCCGCCAGTTCCCATCCCGATCCACTGATGCGTATGGGGATATTTACCGCCCTGGCCATTGCTATCCATAACTTCCCCGAGGGACTTGCCACCTTTGTATCCGCTCTGCAGGAACCGGGCGTGGCGATCCCCATCACAGCAGCCATTGCCATCCACAACATTCCGGAAGGGATCGCCGTCTCCGTTCCCATCTACCAGGCTACCGGATCCCGGCGCAAGGCGTTTCTCTATTCCCTGCTTTCCGGCCTGGCGGAACCTCTGGGGGCACTGCTGGGGTGGCTTGTGCTGCAGCCCGTTATGAACGATACGATCTTTGGACTTCTTTTTGCAGGGGTAGCCGGAATCATGGTATTCATCTCTCTCGACGAACTGCTGCCCGCTGCTCGGACGTACGGAGAGCACCATCTTTCCATTTATGGACTGATCTCCGGTATGGTCGTCATGGCGGTGAGCTTGCTTTTATTTTTATAAACCTTATGGCTTTTCGCTCTGGGCATTTGGTTTTCCACAGGACATCCCGCCGTCACTCAACGAGGTCAAGTCCACTCCCCCGTTCTTTGCCAGCTTTTGGATCACCTCTGCCAACGGATCCTTCCACCAATATCACGCAGAAAACGGACTGCCATCTGGTTTCGGATGGCAGTCCGTTTCTCACATGCAGCGCAATTTGACTCATGTTTCCATAGCCGGCCAAACACTGTGTCCATAAACTCCTGACCGAGCAGTTCTCCCAAAGCCTCTAGTGAACCTCCGCAGACTCCATGGCTGATGGAAGGCTTTCGAAGTGTTCCTTGATGCATTGGATGGCCACTTTCTCCTGATAACGGAGATCTCGATCGCAACGATGGATCAGCGTCAGCAGCATTTCATTTTTTGCCGGAAAGCCATCCAGTCGAAGGGATTTCAACTGAGAATTGTCGCAGCTATGATTATACTGAATCGCATAGTTGCTCAACACAGCCACCATTCCCTGTTCCAGAACCGCTCTTTTGATCAAGGCAATATCCGAAAAGGTCGTATAGTGGTTGCTGGAGCTGAAAAGATGGGGATGGGACAAAAGATCCGTACTGTTGCTTCTGCCGTAACATGGCAGGCTGGCAAAATGCAGATTTTCCAGATCCTGATAAGCAATGCTATCGTATCTGGCCAGCGGATGCTTTTTGGATACCAGCAGGCGAAAATGATCCTTATACAGCACTTCAACCGTGATCAAATACTTTTCAGCGATCATTTTATAGCTTTCAAGTGTTTGCGCATTGAAATATGTAAGGCCAATGCGTCCCTCGTTTTTAATCAGTTTTGTACCAACTTCCTCCCCGGAAATCGTATGAAACGCCAAGGTTCCTGTGGGCTCCTTATCGATAAACGCATCATAAAGAGGAATCGCCAGTCCACTGCAGATGGTCGGAGACGTGACCACCACCACAGGCGGGGAATACAGCTGTATCTGCTCACGAAGTTTGAACATTTTTTCGATGCTCTGTTCAATTTCTGCGATCAGGGCCAAGGCTTCTTCTCCCTCGGGGGTAACCTGAACCCCATTGTGGGTACGTTTAAACAGTTCACAGCCGATTTCCTCTTCTACATTTTTAAGTACTGTACTGAGAGAGGCCTGGCTGATATATAGTTTCTGCGCAGCGACAGAAATAGAACGGCACCGGCCAATTTCAGTCAGATAACGCAAATGCTCTGATTGCACGTGCCCACTCCCTTTCTCTTCAGTCCGTCGAACAAAGTCACTTCAAATCCCGAAAATACTCCCGAATGCAGGAAGCAACGATATTTTCTTGATACCGCATTTTGCGGTTTTTGTATGTAACAAGGCAGATGTACATTTTGTTCTCGTTCTCGGTATTCCGCAGCGGCAGCAATTTCAAATCCCGGAACGCATATTCATAACCATATTCTCCGACGAATTTAGGTGCAAAGCCCACAAGATTATGCTTTCGTATCACCTGATACATATCATCAAAATTCGAAACCAGATGGGTATGAAGTCCGCAGGCAGACAAATTCCCCAGCACCTTATCCTTTCGGCCGCTCCTTGCCGGGCCCACAGCGATCACCGGCTCCTTTGCCAGATCACCGGCATCCAAATAGTCACGTGCGGCAAGACGGTGCTGCTTGGGCACCAGGGCGCACAGCTCATCTTCCAGCAGCCGCTCGATCTGCAAAACACCGCTCTGTGCATCTTGCTGGACCTCCTGGATTTCCGCATCTGTTGAATACGTGAGGCCGATACTGGCATTGCTCTGCAAAATCTGTTCAAAAATGGTGTCGCTGGGCACATCCTCAAGGACAAGATTGCCCTGCACATCAAAATCGGAAAAACGCGCAGCCAAAGGGAGCGCTAAGCGCACAGATATAGAGGGCGCGATCAATACTGTCACGGAAGGTGTATTGCCGAAATCCCGCTGCTTAATCCGCAGGAGCTCCTCATATTTCACATTGATCTCCCAGAGAAGCTCCATCAGCCGTTCACCGGTAGCAGTCGCACTGACGCCGGCAGGGGTCCGCTGAAAAATGGAAAATCCCACCTGCTCCTCCATGTGCTTTACGACAGCACTAAGCGTCGTCTGACCGATATGCAGGGACCGTGCCGCAGCAGAAATAGAGTGAAGACGATTGATTTCCAACAAGTATCGGCAATATTCCAGCTTCATACCGCTTCCTCCATATAGCAAGGTATGAGGACAGAAAAATCCGTCCTCATACCAAAAATCAAATTATTCCGACATCAAATGGCTTTGCAGATCTCCTCAAATGTCATATCAGCGGGGAATCCCAGATTCTCAAGGGTACGACCGCCATGAATATAGTCCCGGTCGTTTATGGCACCGGCAACGCCCAGGAACGCCTCCAAAACCGGCATTTCCAGTCCCAGACGCTTCGCCACAGAAACGGCAAATGCGCCGCCGCAGCCGCAGTCTTCATGGAGATACCTGTGATTCAAGGCATAGGGACCGTCCATGTATTCATAGAATACATGAACTTCCGGATGCTTGTCAATCTCCTGCACCATATTGACCATACTTAGCGGATCGCCATGTTCCGTCATGCCCATGGCTTCAATGACCGCCTTGCGCTCATTGTGGATCTTTTCGATGCAATGTACAACAGAGGGGGTAAACGCATATTTGAAAAGGGAATATCGGTCCCCCTTATGATCGATCTCCGCCGCGGACAAAATGGTGCTGGCTACATGATTGATGACGTTGCCGGCATTTATGACGCCCTCAAACACATCTCTATTGGCTGTGTATTCCACAACGCCGGCCAGAGCCTCAATGACCTTCGGCGTATCACTGGCGGGAAGCGAAGCAATTTTTCCCTTCAGATTCAGCGGAAATCCAGTGGTGACTTCCGCCGGCGCAGACAGGCGGCAAGGTCCGAAGTTTCCTTCCTTTTCCGTCAGGGTGACCTTTGCCTTTACGCCCAGTTCTTCGAAAACTCTGCGGAATACAAAGGAGCCCAGATTTCCGGGAATAATGAGGATGTGCTGGCCGTCCTCCACATAAGGCGCGATCCAGCGGGCAATTTCTTCATGACGGTCAGCCGGAACATCGACGAAAATGGCTTCCGCACCAGGGATCGCCTGGGCAGGGTCTGTAGTGACCTTCTGCGGGACGCCGGTGCCTCTCATAGCTCCCCGCAGCTGAATCCCGCCCAATTCTTCTACGGCACGGAGCTCCTTGGAAAAGGCTTGCGTATCGGTAAGCGTGACATGGAAGCCGCGGATCGACATCACCGCTGCAACCATATGTCCGGTAGATCCGCCGCCGATCACTGTAATTCTTTCAATCATATTCAACAGACTCCTTATCCTGTGTTCAACATTCTAATGAAAAGGAACGATTGCAGTGATACGGGATGCTTCTTGCATCCCGTATCACTTTTTTAGATACAGCGCACTTCTTGACGATCAGAAAATCATCGAAAAGATGACAAACAGGGGAATCGAAACGATCAGCAGCGCCAGGCAGCCGACCAGGGTCACTTTAATGCGCATAGCACCGTTCGTGAGAACGGCCTGAGAGTGGAAAATTGCCGCAGGGGCAGATGCACCGGGAAGAACCGCACCGATATTGATGATGAAGAGCATTGCCGCGCCGGCGAACATGGGGTTCATGCCGCTTTCGATCACGAACGGCGCAATAATGGGGATCATGGCAGAGCCAAAGGCAATATTGGAACCGATATTGGTCAGGAAAAGGCTCAGGCAGATGGTTACGATCAGGATGAACAATCCGCCGTGACCGGCAAAGATGGGAGAAAACAGGCCGCTCAGGAAGTCAACAATTCCGGTGGACTCATTGGTAACAGCGGTGGCAATGGGAAGGGTCACTGCGCACATAAAGATGACCTGCCAGCTGATGGCGGTTTCCTTCACCTTGTCAAATTCAATGCAGCCCTTGCCGTCACCCTCGCCGCTGGGCATCAGCAGCAGGATCGCAGCGCACAGGCAGTATACACCGGCAGCTGTGAGATCATTATTGATAAAGTTTGCAAAGGAACTGCCGATCATGGTGTTGGCCAGAATGACTACGACAACAGAGATCACGAAAACGATCAGAATGCGCTTGGTTCTGGGGCGCAGCGTCTTGCTGTCATCTCCCAGCTTTTCCGCGTCAAATTCTTTCATTTTGCTGTAGTCCACATGGAAAATCGCCTTGCTCAGATACACATACACAATCATGCTCAGTGCGGTGCAGGGGACCGTGATGCAGCCCATGATACCGAAATTGATGGGGCTGCCGGCAATCTCCGCCCAAACCTGGGCAAGTCCATACTGCCAGCTGGTATAGGGGATCATCGCGCCGCCCAGCATGGTTGCGAACAAGATTCCGCAGAAGCCAACGTAGACAAAGTTGCTGTTCTTTTCGTAGCCGCAGTTCTCCGCAATATCCAGCCAGATGCCATAGAGCATAATGGAAAGGACAATTTGGTTCACCACGATGGAGGACAAGCCGAAAATCACGAAAAAGGAACAGACATAGAACATGGGCCGTCCTTTGAAGATTTTCATGGAAAGCGTTTTCCGGACAAACCACTTGCCAAAGCCGTAATAGGTCAGCGCACCAGCGGAAATAAAGCCCACCAGAGTCTGGAACACCACATTGTGTCCCATCATGGAGGTAATCGCATCGGCCATTGTGGTGTACCCGCAGAGGCCATATGCCAGGACAGCCATCAAAGAGGGCCAGATAATGTCACAGGCAGAGTATCCATAAACAAGGCCCAGGAATACACCCAGGACTTTCATGCCGACGGGAGTAATATCCCCAATGGGAGGCAGGAAGCCAAAACCGAACATCAACGCAATGGTAATTACGCTGTTGATAATGTAGGAGACACTATATCCTTTTTTCTTCTCAAGAGCAGTACTCATAGCAGTATTCCTTTCACCTTCCATTATAGTGAACCCTCTACGGGAGTATGGGCTCGCAAGATCACAGGCAGGGAACAGCCTTTCCATATCAGGCTGCCAAGAGATTACAACGCTCCTCGCCATGTGCGGCACCAAAGGTGAAAGAGTGGTCCCACAATACTATGATGAGCAGAAATTCGTCCCAGAACACTGAATTTATTGTACCAATTTACCAACTTTTTTGAAGAACAAGAATTTGCTAGGGGATAGCAAAAACACAATTGCCTCCCAAAGATGTGTCTTATACTTCCCTGCGGAATCCTGTCATTTCTGTCTTGTCACCTATATATAATAGCATTTCTTGCCTGCGTCTGTAACGACAGAAATATTTACTTTTTTGCAGGGGGATAGCAAAAGCGCAACTTTGACTTTGCGCAAAACCGTGTTGTTTAATAGCTTTGAAAGAGTGGTTCCCCTGATGTCCCCCCTGATCGAGCAAAAACATCGCGACCCGTGAATGTGCTACCCACTGCATGACAGTGGCGAGAAAGGAAGTGTGCATATGTATGGTTGGAGAGCAAAAATCGGATTGATCACCCCGATGAGTGAGAATGCCGAGCATGCCTTTCACATCTACGCGCCGGAGGGCGTATCCTTTGCATCGATGAAAATCAACTTTCCCGGCCCCACACCGGAAGGACTGATTTTCCTAACTGACCAGCTGGAAGCGACTGCAGCTACATACAAGGATTCCGGTATGGATCTGGTTGTCTTTGGCTGCACATCCGGCAGCTGCATCAAGGGAGTTGGTTGGGATCAGGAGTGCATCAACCAAATCGAACGCGCTTCCGGTATCCCCGGGCTGACTACCAGCACCGCAGTTCTGGAAGCGCTCAGAGCCCTTGGGAGCAAGAAGGTTGCTGTTCTGACTCCCTACCCCCAGGCTACAAACGAGGCGGAAAAGAAGTTCCTGGAGGATAACGGCTTTGAAGTGACCAATATCGTAGGCATGGACATGACGGCGTTTACAAAGACCGACGGCGGTCCGGCATTTTCCGATGCCGACGAGTATTTCCTGTTCCAAAATGCCAAGGCCATGGATATGCGAGGTGCCGATACATTCTTCCTCAGCTGCATGGGCCTGACGACAATGGAAATTATTGACGGTCTGGAAAACACGCTGGGGATCCCCGTTATCACCAGCCATCAAGCCACGCTGTGGAGTTCCCTGCGCCACTGCCGTGTAGGCGCGAAACTGCCGAAGATGGGCAAGTTGTTCACGCTCTAAATCAAAGAGGAGAGGACTGATTCGATGTATAGTTGGCGAGCAAGAATCGGCGTCATCGCTCCACTGGACGATAAAGTCGAATATGCTTTTAACAAGTATGCCCCAGACGGTGTTTCTTTCAACAGCAGCCGCCTGGCCTTCTCCGGCAACCCTACTCCGGAAAATCTGATCCGCATGACGGATCTGCTGGAAGAGACTGCAAAAACGTACGCAACACAGCCCCATGATGTGATCCTGTTTGGCTGCACTTCCGGCAGCTGCATCAAGGGCTTTGGCTTTGACAAAGAGTGCATCGAGCGGATCGAGCGGGCCAGCGGCTGGCCCGGGCTGACTACCAGCACCGCTGTTTTGGAAGCCTATGAGGCGCTGGGATTGAAAAAAACCGTTGTCATGACCCCTTATCCTGACGATACCAATCAAGCCGAAAAAAAGTTCATGGAGGACAACGGTCTGGAGGTCACCTCCATTACCGGCGTGGGCTTCAACAGAAATGACCCCTACAGTCATGCCGGCACACTCCATCTTTATCGAAACGCCAAAAAGATCAACACAGACGGTGCAGAGGTATTTTTCCTCAGCTGCATGGGCCTGCAGACTATGGAATTGATTGAGATTCTGGAAGAAGACCTGGGGATGCCTGTCATCACGAGCCATCAGGCAAGCCTGTGGGCCTGCCTGCGGCACGCGGGCATCAAGGATAAGCTGCCCGGGCTTGGAAAGTTGTTCACGATTTAAAATTCCTTTGATCACGGCAGAGAATTATAGCAAGGAGGATTCTATATGGGTTTCAATTATCACGGAATCACAACGGACATGACAAAGCAGCTGTGCCACTTTGTGAAGGAGCTGAAATTCGAGGACATCCCGCCGATGGTCATTGAGCGGGCCAAGATGAACATCATGCACACCGTCGGCGTCTCCCTTTGCAGCGCGCAGCTGCAGCAGGTAAAGGACGCGATCCAAATCTCACAGGAAATGTCCCCGGGCGCATCCCAGGAAGCCACCCAATGGGCAACGGGAAAGAAAATGAGCTGGGAAGCCGCCGCCTTTACCGCCGGTTCCATGGGCGACATGCTGGACTGGGAGGACTGCTCCGTCACCGGCCATCCTTCTGCAGGCGTCATCCCCACGGCAGTCATTGCAGCAGAAGTGCTGAAAAAGAGCGGCAAGGATCTGCTGACTGCCGTCGTGGCCGGCTATGAGGTTTATCAGCGTGTCGCTCTGGCCGGCAACAGCAACATTGTCAGCTATAACATCTTCGGCTGCCTGGCGGTCTTGATGAAGCTGATGGATCTCCCCGAGGAAAAAATGAATCAGGCCTTCGGCATCGGCACAGCCTGCGCCATCATTCCCACCTCTCCCCATGAGACCACCATGTCGGACTCTCTGAATTACCTGTATGGCTACAAGGCAGAGAACACCGTCACCATGATCAAAACCGCCCTGAACGGCATTGAAAACATGGAAGATGCCTTTGACGATCCCACCGCCTACCTGTATCACACCAAGATGATCCAGCCCCAGTGGATCACCAAGGAGCTGGGCGAATCCTGGCTGATGATGACCATGATCCTTATCAAGCATTGGCCCGCCAATGTGTTCGTTCAGACCTACGCAGAGCTTGCCGCCCGCCTGGTCACCAAGTATCGCTTCAACCCGGATGACGTGGCTGAGATCATCATCAGTCCCTCCGTGGAATTCCGGCACTGGTATTCCGAAACCGGCTATGAGTCCGTTACACAGGCCCAGTTCTCCATCCCCTACTGCACGGCCTGTGCCATGTATCACCCTGAGCCCGGTGCCCTGTGGTATCAGCCGGAGACCATGAAGGACCAGAAAATCATCGATCTGATGATGAAAGTCAAGGCAGACGGCTTCGTGAAGTTTGACTTTTTCAAGGCACGGTTCATCCAGGACCTGATCAACGGTACGCATCCTGAGAAGTTTATGACTGTCCGCATGAAGGACGGAACGGAATACGTGGAGAGCGCCTTCACGCATCCCGGTCATCCCAATTACATGCTCACCCGGGACGAGTTCAAGGATATGTTCCGTCTGACCACCAAAAACGTTCTCAGCCCGGAGAAGACCGAAGGTGCCATTGACTGCATCTGCAATCTGGAGAAGTACGAGGACGCTTCCATTCTGCCCTCCTTCTTCTATTAAGAACGTAGGCAGCTATCTCATCACAATGAAGAAACAGGAGGTACAGTATGCGGTATAATCGTTTTTTCAAAGATAACAACTGGCTGACGCCCACAACCTACACCCAGGAACTGAGCGAGTATGCGGTCGGGCTCAAGTATGAAGATCTTCCCCCTGAAGTGATCGAGCGGGCCAAGATGATCATGCTCCAGACCATCGGTGTGGCTCTGGCTGCAAAGGACACGCCCATTGCCCAGAAAGTGCGCAAGATGGCCCTGGAGGCCAACGGCGGAGAAGGCGGCCCCACCACACTCTGGGGCACTGGAGAAAAGCTGGCTTCTGTAAACGCAGCTTTGGCGGCAGGTACCCTGGCGGACGCACTGGACTGGGAGGACTGCTCCTGGACCGGCCATCCCTCCGCCGGCATCATTCCCTGCGCATGGCTGGCTGCAGAGGAAAAGCACAAGAGCGGCAAGGAGCTGCTGACCGCCATCGTGGCTGCCTACGAAGTATACCAGCGTATCGCCATGGCTGTTCAGCCCACAGATGAGATTTGGAAAACCAAGGGCTGGGGCCTGACCAGCTGGCAGATTTTCGGCTGCATTTTGTCTGTGGCCAAGCTGTATGATTTTGACGCCCGCAAGATCAACCAGGCCATCGGCGTGGGCTGCGAGAGCAGTACGCTCCCCACCGACTATCACGCCACCACCATGTCCGATTTCTACCATTATGAACACGGCTACCGGGCGCGGGACGGCTTCCTGATCTCCAAGTCCGTGGAAAAGGGCATTCACAACCAGCGTGATCTTCTGGACTTTGCCCCCTGCTATGCTGCGGCCATCTGCTGCACGCTGGAGGGTGAGGACAAGTCCGATCCCTCTTGGTACACCAGAGATCTGGGCAGTCGCTACCTCATCATGGAGACCCTGATGAAGCACTGGCCCGCCAATATGTGGGTCCAGACCACCGCGGAGATCGTCAGCAACCTGGCCAAGGAGCATGGCTTCGGCCCCGAGGATGTTGAGGAGATCATTGTGGATCCCCCTGTGGCCCAGAGAATGTGGGCGCCCGACGAGGGCTTTGCATCTGTGACTCACGCACAGTTCTCCATCCCCTTTGTGGTGGCCTCCATGCTCTACGATCCCAATCCCGGTGCTCAGTGGTATACCCCCGAGCGGATGAAGGATCCGAAGATCATCGCTCTGGCCAAGCGGGTAAAAGGCGGCTCCTCCGAGCCGGATTCTCCCATGACGGGATTCAACCAGTTCCGCCAGGGCAGCTATCCCATGAAGACGGTCACTGTGACCCTGAAAAGCGGCGAAAAATTCACGGCCAGCATGGACTGCCATCCCGGCCATCCCGCCAACATGATGAGCCGCGAGGAGTTCGTTGAACGCTTCCGCATCCAGGCATCTCCTGTTCTGCAGGGTGAGCGTCTTGAGAAGGCCATTGACACTCTGTGCAATATTGAGACCGTTGATGATATTGCCAAGGTCTGCGACCTGCTCCATTGATTTTACAGTCCGCATTTGGTGCGGCGGTTCACATGGCTGTCTCATCACTTGAAAATGATATACCTCTGGCCGACAGGTGCTGTCGGCCAGAGGTAACTATCTTGTAGTGCGCAGAGATGAGGCAGCTGTACGGGAGGAATGTATGAAGAAAATAGCCATTATCGGCTTTGGCGGCGCCGGCTATCAGGCTGCCAAAGAGGCGCGGAGAGTGGATCCCACTGCAACGATCGACGTATACTCCGATACCAATATCGGCCCTTACAACCCCATGCTGACGACTTATTACGTCAAAGGGGCGATCCCCTATGAGGCAATGTTTCCGTTCGGATCTCTTGAGCAGATTGTTCGGGATCTGAATCTTAACTTCTTTGCCAACAAGCCTGTGACCGGACTGGATCCTGCGGCGAAACTGCTGAAATTCGGTGACGGAACAACAGCGCAGTATGACAAAATCCTGATCAGTACCGGTGCCTGTGCGGTGATGCCTCCCCTGAAGGGGATCGATCTGCCCGGCGTTTTCAAAATGCGCACCGCTCAGGACGCAGTTGCCCTGAAGGACGCTCTGGACAAAGGAGAAATCAAGAGCGCCTTGGTGATCGGTGCTTCCTGGGTGGGCATCAAAGTCGTAGAAGACATGGTTGCCTACGGGGTCCCATGCACGCTGGTGGATGGCGCCAAGTGGATGTTTTACGTGGCAGCCTTTGAGGAAACCGCCAAACGGGCCCAAAAGGATTTGGAACGCAAAGGCGTCACCGTCGCCTGCGAGCAGATGCTGGACCACATCGAGCAGGAGGACAACGGACAGCTTACCGCTGTTATGCAAAACGGCAGACGCTTTACCGCCGACAGCATTGCGGTCTGCATCGGCGTACGGATGAACGTGGGATTCCTAAAAGATTCCGGTCTCGAAATCAACCGCGGAATTCTGGTGGACGAGACCATGCGCACAAATTATGACGGCATTTATGCCGCAGGTGATTGCTGCGAGGCTATGGATACCCAATGCAAGATCCACCGCAATATCGGCGTGTGGTTGAATGCCAACAAGCAGGGGAAAGTCGCCGGCGCAAATATGGCCGGCGAGCATATGGAGTTCGATGCAAATGTGCTGGTGAATCTGGCCCACTACCTGGATTATGATTTTATCAGCATCGGCGACATCAGCACCTGTGGTCCGGATGATGATGTCTATGAATATGAAGATGAAACGTACTATATCCGCGCTGTGAGATCCGCAAACGGGATCAAGTGCATCAATGTTATCGGGTCGGCAGACAGCAACGGCCTTATCAAAAATGCGTTTGTAAAGGCCGTTGAAAACACTGACGCCGACTTGGATATTCAAACACGTTGTTTCTTACAGAAAAAAGGTTTTCCTGATGGATTTATTGATTTTTTAGGAGGGAAATCCGTTGACTGAGCTGGAAAAGAAAATCAAGGCCAAGATCCCCGGGGCGGATACTGGCATCGAAGTCAAGCACTCTCTGTGCGCCATCTGCAGCCCCGGTATCCACTGCGGTGTGGACTGCTACGTAAAGGACGGAAAGATCATCCGTGTAGAAGGAACGCCCGACCACCCTCTCAACCACGGCAAGCTTTGCACCAAGGGCTCCTCGCTGAGAAATTACGTCTATCGTGAGGACCGCATCAAAACGCCCCTGAAGCGGGTGGGCGAGCGTGGAGAAGGCAAATTTGAGCCCATTTCCTGGGACGAGGCCTATGCCATCATTGCCGAAAAGCTGAACGCAGTCAAGCAAACCTATTCTCCGCACTCTGTTGCGTTTTTCAGCGGCTACTGCAAATGGTATCGCCCCATTCTCCATCGTTTCGCCCATGTGTTCGGAAGTGTCAACTTCGGAACGGATGACAGCACCTGCTTTGCGTCCATGAATATCGCCAACAAGGTCACCGCCGGCTGCGGCGGCGCACCGGATATGGGACATGCCAATACCTTTTTAGGTTGGAACTACGAAGGCTACTATTCGAATCATCTGTCTGTCGCAGGTGTGCAAAAGCTGAAAGAACGCGGCGGCAAGGTCATCATCATTGACATTCGGGATACTCCGGCATCCAAGAATCTGGCGGATATTTTCCTCAAGATCCGGCCCGGCACCGACGGTGCCCTGGCGTTGGGCATGGCAAAGCTGATCATCGATAACGGCTGGGCTGATATGGACTATGTGGAGAAATACACCTATGGCTTTGAGCAGTACAAAGCCCTGGTGGAACAGTATCCGCTGGATAAGGTCTGTGAAATCACCGGTCTGGATGCCGATCAGGTCTTTGAGGCCACCAAACTGTACGCCACTAATGGCCCCGCCTGTACAAACTTCTCCGCCTCTGCCCTGGTTCATCACATCAATGGATTCAACAGCCATCGCGCGATCCTCTGCCTGTCCGCTCTGACCGGCAACTTCGACCGTGTGGGCGGAAATTACCCCATTCCCCCCAGCTACGTGCATAAGGCGGCTGGATTCAGGAGCCGGGAAGAAGAATTCCGCTCCAACCGGTATCCCGGCGGTCAGGAGCGAATCGGCGCTGAGAGATTTCCTCTGTGGAATGCACAGAACGATGAATTCCAGGCCATGGATCTGCTGCGCCAAATGGAAGAAGAGAAGCCCTACCCTGTCAAAGCCATTTTCGGCTTCGGCATGAATGCCAAGATGTTCCCGGAGACGGACAAGCTGTTGGCTGTGATGAAGGAAAAGCTGGACTTCTTCGTGGATGTGGACCTGTTCATGTCCATGACCGCCAAATATGCCGACATCGTTTTGCCTGCGTGTTCCTCCCTGGAGCGAAGCGAACTGAAGCCTTACGAAGGCGGCTTTATGACCTTTACCAAGCCCACCATCCAGCCGCTGTATGATTCCAGATCCGATGTGGAGATCCTCTGCGATCTGGCTCGTCTCATGCAGCTGGACGACGAATTGCTTCTGAAGGGACACGAGGCCTGCGTAGACTGGATGATCGACGGCTGCGGATTGACCGTGGCAGACCTGAAGGCCAGCGACAAGCCCATCAAAATCCCCAACGCCACATGGCCTGTTCAGCCGGGAAAGCTGCTGGAAAACGGTTTCAAAACGCCCAGCGGAAAGTTCGAATTCTATTCTCTGGCCATTGCCTCCATCGATCCGAAGTACGGCCTTGATCCTCTGCCCAGTTACCGGGACCCGCTGGAAGATCAGAACGATCCCGAAACCAAGGAACAGTATCCCTTCTACCTGTGTACCGGAGCCCGTCTCCCGCATGCCATCCACTCCCGCACGCACGAGACCCCGTGGCTACGCAGCCTGCGCCCAGATCCCACCTGCGAAGTACATGCGACAGACGCCAATCGGTTGGGGCTCCGCAATGGAGACACCGTGGAGATGTCCAGTCCCTACGGAAAGATCCGCATGAAAGTAAAAATCACCACGAAGTCCCAGCCCGGCGTGTTAATGGCTCTGCATGGCTATACGGAGGCCAATGTCAATGAGCTGATCGGGCGCAACCATCTCGATCCCTATTCCGGCTATCCCGGATTCAAGGGAATGCGCTGCAACATCCGCAAGATTCAGGAGGGCTAAGCACGATGAAACACATTTTTGTATTCGATCAGGATAAGTGCAGCGCCTGCTCCGCATGCATGATGGGCTGCATGGACCAAAATGACATCGACCTGGCCGCCGGTGATCAGTGCTATCGCCAGACTTTTGACAATGAGATCCCTTTGGCCGATGGAAGCACCTACTGTGCTTATATTTCAGCTGCATGCATGCACTGCACGGACGCCCCCTGCATTACGGCTTGTCCTGTGGGCTGCCTCAGCAAGGATCCGGAAACTGGCTTTACCGTCTATGACAACACCAACTGCATCGGCTGCAAGAGCTGTGCCATGGCTTGCCCCTTCGGTGCGCCTCGCTACCGGGCCTCCGACGGCAAGATGGTCAAGTGCGACGGCTGCAATGAGCGGGTCAAACATGGCCTGCAGCCCGCTTGCGTGTGTGCCTGCTCCTTCGGGGCGCTCACCTGCGTCACGGAGGACGAGTACAAGGCCAGCGGCAGCAGCAAGGGATGTAATTTCCTGCTTGAGCAATTGGCTTTGAAGAAAAAATAATTTTTACCGGAGATGAGGGAGCGACGCTCCTTCCCTTTCCCACAGGGCGCCTGCTTAAAAGCAGGCGCCCTGTCGTCTTCCATCCTTCTGCAAATGTCCTCAAACTGCTTGCGGAGACACGTTTTTTTGGTGCCCCCCATCAGGGAAAACTGTTTCCTGTAACCCCTTCTCCTGCGTTATGATATGGATAACAAATTCATCCGGATTCCAATTGCTTTCAAGCGGCAAAACCTACCGAATCTGATTCCATGGTATTGCCGCCGCTGCAATTCCTTGCAGCCGAGTTGTCCTGCAAACGGGGCAGCTTTCCGTGTTTGAAGAGAAAGCACGCTGTCAGATAAGCGTTTGACCCTGTCATGGCGTGTTTTGCTTGTGCAAAGCACGTTTTCTTTTTGACTTTTGGAGGTACATCTCTATGGCAACTCCAGTGATCTCGTTCGCCGCCTACTCCGGAAGCGGAAAAACGACCTACCTTACGTCCCTGATACCATGTCTGAAGGATCTCGGCCTGCGCATAGCCGTTATCAAGCATGACGGTCACGATTTTCAAATGGACAGGCCCGGAACTGACACCCATCGTCTTGCTGCGGCCGGAGCGGACACCGTAGCCATCGTTTCACAAAAAAAGTTTGCTCTCATCCAGCACTCCCCCCCTTCTATTGAAGACATTGCCGCACGTATCCAAGATGTGGATCTGATCCTGACCGAAGGCTTCAAGCACGGTCCATTTCCCAAGATCGCTCTGTACCGGCAGGCATCAGGACAGCCGCTGGCCGTACCGGCTGACGCCTGTCTGGCCATTGTCAGCGACGTACCGCTGGACGCCCCCTGTCCGGTATTCCCGCTGGATGCCCCAAAGCCTATGGCGGTCTTCCTGCGGGAGCAGTTGATGCAAAAGAAAGGAGATTGAATATATGCCCATCACGCTTGAGGAAGCCCGGGACCTCGTTTTGCAGTATGCCCCGGTGCTGGAGGAAGAGCAGGCTCCCCTCCACGAAGCTGTCGGCCGCTGCCTGACCCGGGATGTTCGCAGCGGTCTTCCCCAGCCCCCTTTCGACCGCTCCCCGCTGGACGGCTACGCGGTCGTGGCAGCAGACATCGCCTCTGCCACGCCTGAAGCCCCCGTGAGCCTCCGGGTAGTGGATAAGCTCTGGGCCGGCATGCCCGCCAGACTTTGCATCGAGCAAGGACAGGCAGTACGTTTGATGACCGGCTGCATGATCCCCCCAGGCGCGGATGCGGTTATCCGGCAGGAGGATACGGACCTGGGCGGGGAGACCGTTCGAGTTTTTCATCCGGTGGACGCTGGGAAAAACGTTTGCTATCAAGGTGAGGAATACGGCCCCGATGCCTTACTGCTGAAAAAGGGAAGCCGGATCGATGCCGCCGGAGCCGCAGTAGCTGCCGGGGCAGGCTTTACCCACCTGCCGGTCCGGCGCCGCGCAAGGGCGGTGATCCTGACCACAGGAGATGAGGTCTGCCGACCGGGAACAACCCTGCCTCCCGGAAAGATCTACGACTCCAACACGACCTATCTCATGGCGCGTCTGCACCAACTGGGGGTGGAGACGATCGCCGCCCTTACCCTGGCAGACGATCTGAAGGTCCTGGCCGACGATCTTCGCCGCTGTGCCGCAGAAGCAGACTTGCTTCTGACTACCGGCGGAGTCTCGGTCGGTGAAAAGGACCTCCTGGAACAAGCAGCCAAAGCCGCCGGCGCGGAGGTGGTTTTCCACGGCATTACCATAAAGCCGGGAATGCCCACACTGTTTGCCGCTCTGGGAGATGCCCGGCTGCTGGGCCTGTCCGGAAATCCTTTCTCCGCTGCGGTCCCCTTTGAGCTCCTGCTGCGTCCCATGCTGGCAAAAATGACGGAGGATCCCACACTGGAGCTGCGGGCGGATACGGCTCTAGCCGCTCAGGAGTTTGGGAAGGCCAGTCCCACCCGCCGCTTTTTGCGGGCTTTCTGCGAGCAGGGCCGGGTGTTTCCCCCTGCGGCACAGTCCAACGGGCAGATGCGCAGCATGATCGGCTGCAACTGCCTGATCGACGTGCCCGCCGGAAGCGGTATGATCCGCCCGGGCGATCCCGTCAACATTTTGTGGCTGTGAGGTGAATGACATGCTGTCCCCGGAATTCTGTGCCGGTGCAATTCTGGCAGGAGGACAGTCCCGCCGCATGGGACAATGCAAGGCTCTTCTGCCGCTGCAGGATGGAACCATGCTGGAACATATCACAAGACAGCTGGATCTCTTTCCAGAGCGCTGGCTCTCTGCCAATGACCCGGTTTTGGGCATCGGCTTTCCCGGGGATACCATTGCCGACATCTATCCCGGCTGCGGGCCTCTGGCTGGGATCCATGCGGTTCTTTCAAAAATGAACAAACCATGGGTCCTCTGCGTGAGCTGTGATATGCCCCGTTTTTCCCGGGAACTGGCAGCCGCCATGCTGGCGGCCTTTCCACCGCAGGCAGACGCCCTGATCTGTGTGGATGGTACCGGGCAGACACATCCCCTATGCGGCATCTATGCCCGTGCGGCCCTCCCTGTACTGGAACGGCATCTGCAGGAAGAAAACCTGCGGATGATGAGCCTGCTGCGGGAGCTTCGGACCGTCAGGTTCAAGACAACGGGACAGTTCCCGGATACACTTTTTCTGAACATCAACACCCCGGCGTCGTACGATGCGCTGCCGGAGAAAGGAGCTCCTCATGATTGACAGCTGCGGACGGAACATTGATTACCTCCGTCTGAGTGTGACGGATCTTTGCAACTACCGCTGCCGCTACTGCATGCCGGAGGAAGGCGTGTGTAAGCGAACTCGCAGCGAGATTCTTTCCCTGGAAGAACTGGAAGCCATCGCACGGGCTGCCGTGGCTTTGGGCATCACCAAAATCCGTCTGACCGGCGGAGAGCCGCTGGTACGGCGCGGCATTGTGGAGCTGTGCCGCCGGCTGCGAAGGATTCCGGAGCTGCGGGAGCTGTGCCTCACCACCAACGGAAGCCTCTTGCCGGACCTGGCAGCCCCTCTCCGGGAAGCAGGTGTGGACCGGCTGAACATCAGCTTGGACACCCTGCGGCCGGAACGATTTACGCAGATGACCTGCCGCGGGGAACTGGGGCAGGTCCTGGAAGGACTCGCTGCCGCCGAGAAAGCCGGATTCACCAATCTGAAACTCAATACCGTTTTGATCGGCGGCTTTAACGACGATGAGATCTCAGATTTTGTCCGGCTCACACAGGTACATCCCTGGGAGGTACGATTCATCGAACTGATGCCCATGGGCCCCTGTGCCCAGTGGGATCACAGCTGCTTCCTGCCGAACACCACCGTCCTCAGGCACTGTCCGGAACTGCGGCCGCTTCCTGCCAGGGGTGTTGCCAGACGGTATCGCATCCCAGGCGCCAGAGGAACGGTTGGTCTCATCTCCCCGCTCAGCCATGAGTTCTGCGCCGACTGCCGCCGTATTCGCGTAACGGCGGACGGAAAGTTGAAAGGCTGTCTGCACAGCCGGGAAGAAATCGACCTGCGGGGGCTTCACGGTTGGCAGCTGCAAAATGCCATCCGCCAGGGTATCGCCCAGAAGCCCCAGCGTCACCACCTGACAGAGCGCCGGAGCGACACGCCCCGGAACATGAATCAGATCGGAGGCTGAACCGTGAGCGAACTGACCCATTTCAATGAACAGGGCCGGGCAAAGATGGTGGATGTAACGGACAAGGCCGTCACCCACCGCACCGCCGTGGCCGCCGGGGAAGTTCACATGGCCCCGGAGACCCTTGAAAAAATCAAAGCCGGCACGATGAAAAAGGGCGATGTGCTGGCAGTGGCTCAGGTAGCCGGCATCCAAGCCGCCAAGCACAACTGGGAGCTGATCCCCATGTGTCATCCCCTGCCCCTCACCGGCATCGACATCACGTTTGCGTTGTCGGACAAGCCCTGCATGGTGGAGATCCGGGCCGCCGTCACCTGCACCGGCGTCACCGGCGTGGAGATGGAAGCCCTTACCGCCGTGTCGGTGGCAGCCCTCACCATCTACGATATGTGCAAAGCCGTCCAGAAGGACATGCGCATCGAAAGCATTCGCCTGCTGGAAAAGTCCGGCGGCAAGAGCGGAGACTATCGGGCACTTTCCGAAAAATAAAGTTTTGAAAGGAGATCGTCCATGAACATTCCGGAAAATCTGCTTTTTTTGAATGAAAATGATGTTTTGTCTCTCCTCACACCCGCAGACGCTATTGCTGCTGCGGAAGATACGTTTTTCCACATCGGCACCGGAGAAATCACCGTCGGCACCATGGCTCTGATGTTTGTAGATGCCAGACGCAGCAATAATTTTCATTCCATGCCTGCAATTCTTCACCACCGCCAGGTAGCCGGCGTCAAATGGATCGATACCTACTCTGAGCCTCTGCCCGGCTATCCCTTCAGCCACGGAAACCTGGTTATTCTGAGCGATACCAAAAGCGGTTCCCCTATTGCGCTGGTAGGCGCCACCAATATTACCACTATGCGCACAGCAGGCGGTCACGGCGTGGTTCAAGCTCAGCACCTGGCAAATCCCGACCCTGCCGTCTTGTCTGTTTTTGGTTGCGGTGCCCAGGCAAAAGCCGGAATCCAAGGCTTTTTGGAGGGATTTCCAACCTTAAAACAGTTGCGGCTGTTCAGCAGGAGCCGCAAACCCATGGAGGAGGTCCGTACCCGCCTTTCCGATCGCATCGAGGTTGTGATCTGTGACTCACCGGAGCAGGCCCTTGCAGGAAGCAACCTTGTTTTGATGGCATCCGGCGCACAGCAGCCGCTGCTGTATATGGACCAGATCCGTCCGGGAACGACCATTATCGGGATCGAAGGGTTCCGGGATCTGGATCCGCAAATCGGCCGGAAGGCAGATAAATGGTACTTGGGATATAAGCAGCCCGATGCTCACATTATAGAGAGCGCTCTCTTAAATCCCGGCGGCACCCTTCGTATGGAGCATGTGTTTGGAGACATGACCGAGTTGCTGACAGGCACAATTCCCGGTCGTGAAAAAGAAAGTGAAATCATCGTTTCCACACATATGGGAATGGGTGCCCATGACGTCAACTGCGCTATGACGGTATACGAGCGTGCGCTGGAAAAGGGACTCGGGCAGGAACTACATCTTTGTTAAGGAGTGAGGACGTGTGGCAATCGTTATATCCGTCAACATCAGTGAGCAGAAAGGGACCCAAAAGCATCCCGTCCCGGAAATCCAGCTGAAGCTGCGCCACGGCATCGTGGGAGACGCCCACGCCGGGGACTGGCACCGCCAGATCTCGCTTCTGGCGGAGGAGAGCGTGGACACCATGCGTGCCGCCTGCCCCATTCCCCTGGATGCCGGGGTCTTTGCCGAGAACATCAACACGAAGGGCATTGATCTCAAGAACCTGCCGGTGGGCACTCACCTGCGCATCGGGGAAACCGAGGTGGAGGTGACCCAGATCGGCAAGGAGTGTCACAGTGACTGTGCCATCAAAAAGGCCGTGGGCAAGTGCGTGATGCCCACGGAGGGCATCTTCGCGGTGGTGGTGAGAGAAGGCACCGTCCGGGCGGGCGATGAAATCGAGATTCTGGAGGCAGAAACATGAAGCTTATCAAAACCGAGGAGGCCGTGGGCCATGTGCTCTGCCACGACCTGACCCAGATCATCAAGGACCAGTACAAGGACGCCCGCTTCCGCAAGGGTCATGTGGTGACGGAGGAAGACATCCCGGTGCTGCTCTCCATGGGTAAGGAGCACCTGTATGTCTGGGAGATGACACCGGGGATGCTTCATGAAAACGACGGCGCTGAGCGGCTCTGCGCCCTGTGCGCAAACGAGTACATGGACCGCAGTGAGGTCAAAGAGGGCAAGATCGAGCTCAAGGCCGCCTGCGACGGCCTCTTCCGGGTGAACTCCGAAAAGCTCATCGCCGTCAACTCCATCGAGGACCTCATGATCGCCACCCGAAAGGGCGGCACAGCCGTCCGCAAGGGAGACAAGCTGGCGGGCATGCGGGTGATCCCCCTCATCATCCCGGAGGAAAAGCTCCAGGCCGCCGAGGATGCCGCCGGCACTGCTCCCCTGCTGGAGCTCAAGCCCTGGGTCCGCAAGACCGCTGCGATCGTGGCCACCGGCAGCGAGGTAAAAAAGGGCCTCATCCAGGATACCTTCACTCCGGTGGTCCGGGATAAGCTGGCCGCTTACGGCATCGAGACCATTTCCGTCGCCTACTCCGGCGACGGGGTGGAGCATGTGGCGAACGCCGTCACGGAGGCCCGGAAAACCGGCGCCGATGTGATTCTCTGCACCGGCGGCATGAGCGTGGACCCGGACGACAACACCCCCGGCGGGATCAAGGAAAGCGGGGCGCAGATCGTCACCTACGGTGCCCCGGTGCTGCCCGGCGCTATGTTCTTGCTGGGCTACTATGACGACGGCACCCCCGTCATGGGCCTCCCCGGCTGCGTCATGTACGCCGGCGCCACCATCTTCGATCTGGTGCTGCCCTATGTGGCGGCAGATGTTCCTGTGACCCGGTCCCAGATCGTGGCTCTGGGCGAGGGCGGGCTGTGTCTTGGCTGCAAACCCTGCCACTGGCCCGCATGTCCCTTCGGAAAATAAAGCATCTTTGATATGCGCCGTGATCGCGGCGCATATCCTTCCGGTTCCGTTATTCTCAAGTGAATATTACGTTGGTTCCATCCCGCCCTTGCATTGGCGGAGAGAACATATTATCATCAGAAAGGAAGATTCTACATGAAAAAGGCCCTGTCCTTGCTGCTGGCCCTGTCCATGACTTTGGCACTGACCGCCTGCGGCAGCACCGGCACCGATGGCTCCCAGAGCACTGCTGATCCCGAAACCGTTGAGGCTCAGGATTCTGCGGAACCGGTGGAACTCATCGTCTTTGCCGCAGCTTCTCTGACGGAGACCCTGGATGAGATTATTGAGGACTACAAATCTGTGGCCCCTAATGTCACTGTCATCCCCACTTACGACTCCTCCGGTACTTTGCTGGATCAGATCCAGGCCGGTGCGGAGTGCGACCTGTTCCTTTCCGCCGGTGCCTCCCAGATGGACACGCTGGAGGAAGACGGCGGTGTGCTGGAAGGCTCCCGTCTGGATCTGCTGGAAAACAAAGTGGCTCTGGCGGTCCCTGAGGGCAATCCCAAGGGCATCGAAAGCTTTGATCAGCTCTCGGAACTGCTGAAAAGCGGAGACGTGGCCCTGGCCATCGGCAACAGCGACGTCCCCGTCGGGCAATACACCCAGAAAATTTTCACTTACTATGGACTCAATGAGGCGGACATCTCCAGCTGCCTGACCTATGGCTCCAACGTGAAGGAGGTCACCACCCAGGTCAGCGAAGGCGCAGTGGACTGCGGCATCATCTACGCCACCGATGCCTTTTCCGCGGGACTTACCACCGTGGACGGTGCCACCGCCGAAATGTGCGGTCAGGTGATCTATCCGGCAGCCGTGGTAGCTTCCAGCCAGCACCCCGACGAGGCCCAGGCCTTCCTGGACTACCTGACCACCGCTGACGCCGGTGCTGTGTTTGAGAGCGTGGGCTTCACCCCGCTGAACTGATCTGCCTGGTCCCGCCGGGCGATGCCCGGCGGGACATTCTTCATTCCCTCTCAGGAGGTCCCTCGTATGGACTGGTTTCCCCTTTACAACTCCCTTCGCATCGCCGCCATCTCCACAGCAGCCGTATTTTTTCTTGGCATCTGGGCGGCCTATTACATCGCAAAACTCCCACGGCTGGTAAAAGGCGTGCTGGACGTGGTGTTGACGCTGCCCCTGGTGCTTCCTCCCACGGTGGTGGGCTGGCTTCTTCTGATGCTTCTGGGGCCCAAACGCCCTTTGGGTGCCTGGATATTGGAAGCCTTTGGCGTCAAGTTGGTGATGACCTGGTGGTCCGCCATCTTCGCCACCATCGTGGTGGCCTTTCCCCTCATGTACCGCACCGCCCGGGGGGCCTTCGAGAGCTTTGATCAGAATCTGGCGGATGCCGGACGGACGTTGGGGCGGTCTAACACCTGGGTATTTTGGCGGGTACAGATGCCGGTATGCAAGCAGGGCATCCTTGCCGGCACCGTGCTTGCGTTTGCCCGTGCCCTGGGGGAATACGGTGCCACCTCCATGATCGCCGGCTACACACCCGGCCGGACGGCTACCATTTCCACCACCGTCTACCAGCTCTGGCGCACCAATGACGACGCCGGTGCCGCCCGGTGGGTACTGGTGAACGTGGCCATCTCCGCCGTATTTTTGCTGGCAGTAAACCTGCTGGAGACCCGGCAGCGGCAGACCCGGAAGGGGGTGCGGTGATGGCGCTTTCCGTAAACATCCGCAAGAAGCTGGGCTCCTTCCAGCTGGAAGTTCAGTTTAATGCAGAACAAGGCATCCCTCTGGCGCTGCTGGGGGCCTCCGGCTGCGGCAAATCCGTGACGCTGCGCTGCATTGCCGGTATTTTGAAGCCGGACGAGGGGCGGATCACTCTGGACGGCGTCGTCCTTTATGACAGTGCCGCCGGGATCGACCTGCCGCCCCAGCAGCGGCGGGTGGGGTATCTTTTTCAGCAGTATGCCCTCTTCCCCAACATGACCGTACGGCAGAACATCGCCGCCGCGGTTCGGGACCGAAAGGCCCGGGCAGGCGTGGCAGCGGAAAAGCTCCGACAGTTCCAATTGGAATCCGTGGCAGACCTGCGGCCGGACCAGCTCTCCGGCGGGCAGCAGCAGCGCTGCGCCCTGGCCAGGATCCTGGCCTCCGCTCCTCGGGTCATTTTGCTGGATGAGCCCTTTTCCGCTCTGGACAGTTATTTGCAGGATCAGTTGGAGGTAGAGCTGGCCCAGACACTGGAACAGTTTTCCGGCCCAGTGGTATGGGTATCCCATGACCGGGGCGAAGTCTTCCGCAACTGCCCCCAGGTGTGCGTCATAGACCGGGGCATTTCTCAACCGGTGACCAGCTTGGAAGAGCTCTTCCGCAATCCCGGCACAGAGGCGGCCGCCCGCCTGTCCGGCTGCGAGAACTTCGTCGATGCCATGGGCCACGGAAATACCGTGACCCTGCGGGACTGGGGTGTGACGCTGAATTGTACCGTCCCTATGCCGGACACGGTTTGCCGGGTAGGCATCCGGGCCAGAAACCTGCACCCTGCCGAGGAGCAAACAATGAATGCCATTTCCTGTCGGGTGGTCCGGGTCGTGGAGGATATAGACGCTTTGACTGTACTGCTGCGGCCAGATGGCGCAGCACCGGACCTTCCGCCCGTGCGGATGGCAGCAACCAAGGACACCTGGAAGAAAACAGCGGGCGAGCAGATCATCGTGAAGGTGGACCCCGATGGTATTTTGCCCCTGGAAACGAGATGAAGGAGGAATTTTCTATGTTCAAGGCGGCGGTCGTCACCGTCAGTGACCGCAGTTTTCGCGGCGAGCGCCCGGACAGCGGCGGACCACTGGTAGCGAAGCTTTTAAAAGATGCCGGATATGAAATAGCTGAAACCGTCATCGTTCCTGATGAGCAGCCGCAGATTGAGGCAGCGCTGCGGGGACTGTGCGATGAGGTGGGCGTAGCCCTGGTCGTCACCACCGGCGGCACCGGCTTTTCCCCCCGGGACGTGACCCCGGAGGCCACTATATCTGTATGCCAGCGATTGACCCCCGGTATCCCGGAAGCCATGCGTTACGCCTCCATGCAGGTGACGCCCCGGGGCATGCTGTCCCGGGCTCAGGCCGGTATCCGGAACGGAACGCTGATCGTAAACCTTCGCGGTTCTCCCAAAGCGGCCCGTGAAAATCTGGAAGCTGTCCTCCCCACCCTGGCCCATGGCCTGGAGATGCTCACCGGCGGCCCCGCCGACTGCGCAGCCTTACCTCTTTGAACCGTATACTTTCGCAAAGGCTGCGGCATCACAAGCATTCTTTCAACCCACGAAGCAACTGCGCCGTACGAACTGATTGCTGCAGGTACGGTCGGTCGGATGTGGCGGCCTGATCATTGGCAGTGAAATGATCAGGCTTTCTGAGAACCAGCCGGATTTGCAAAGGATTATGAAAAGCCCCGGAAGCACCGCAGTGCTTCCGGGGCTCTTCAGAACAGACGTCAGTCCTCCTACCCATTTTTCCTAATATTGGTGGTCTTCTATTGGACCACCCAATACCAAAAAGCTCCATCTCGGAATTCCCGGCATACCATTTCCTCTGCAATCAGGTACTCCAGTGCGCAGCGCACGTTTCTTTGAAAGGCTACTCGTGTAAGAAAGGATTTTCCGTGCAGCCCCAACTGCTTCCAGAGAAATTGTTCTATCTCATTCAAAAGCCAGACGTCGCGAGAGCGCAGCCAATCATGGAGTTGAGCAGTACGCCGATTCTTATCCGATAGATTTTCCTCTACTATCGTGGCAATTTCCGTATAAACCCCTCTATGAGCCAGGATGTACCGGGAATGATGTTCAGATAACAGGCTGCGCTTGCTTTCCGAATCCTTTGTCCAATCCAATATGGAGGGGAGTTTCGCTGCCTGCAGAACCTCATCGCTCAAAAGCGCATCTCCCACATAGAAGACGTCATCCGGAGTTATGATGCCGGTGTGTCCAGGCGTGTGGCCTGGCAGCGGGACAAGTCCAAACGTCTTGGAGGCGACGGCGATTTCTGCAGTATTCGCAGAAAAGACCCGATCCGCTTTTAACTGCAGATACGGCAGTTCTCGTTCCAATTCCCCCGGGGTGCTGGGGAAATAGGCTGCCGTCATCAGTGAAAAATCAGATACGATAGCCGCCTCCACGTCGCGAAGGATCACTTCTGCCTGATGGGTCGCTTGAAAATAAGCGTGATTCCCGTTGTGATCGTTATGGCTATGACTTCCCAGGATCGCCTGTACATGGAGGCCGTGCTCCTGCAGGAGCGCATCCAACGGAGCACGATCCCAGTTTGCGTAACCACTGTCCAGCAATATAACCTCCCGGTCATTCAGAAAGTAAACGGGGATGGTCACATGTGATTCAATGCACCAGGTGTTTCCCAGAACGTGGACCAGCCGTGCTTGCTGCATTTGTCTCACCTCATAACAATATTGCGCACCACAGCGGCACAGCCGCCAGAGATAAAACCGTGGTCACCGCAGTGCAGGCCGATGCAAACGGAGCGTCTCCCTGGTACTTCAGCGCCAGAATCGATGTAGTAGCTCCCGCCGGCATGGCGGTGAGGATCACGGAAAGATTCCGCACCAACGGATCTATGTCCAATCCCACACACACCATCCAAACCAAGAGCGGCAGTATCAGAAGCCGCACCGCGCAAAAATACAGCGTATCCCGATGCACCAGCAATTCAGGCGACATGTCTGCCACAATACTGCCTACCAGCAGCATAGAGATTGCTGTATTGCAGCTGCCCACCGTGGTCAATGTGTCCTTCAGCAGTGAAGGCACCGGGATCTTCGCCGCCAGCAGCACGATCCCCACCAGCACAGCGGCAATACAAGGATGCGTCACAATCTTTTTCAGGGAAAACTTCCCGCTTTTTGTTGTAAAAAAAGGCAGGCCCAGGGTCCACATAACCACCCGGAGCGGAATCAGAAACACCGCTGCCAGCAGCGTTCCCTCTGCGCCGAAGATCCCCTCTGCGATCGGTGTTCCCAGGATCCCGGAGTTGGAACAGACGGTGGCATACTGCATCACGGTCTTGTGCTCCGGCGCACACCAACGGTACCCCACCAGTCCCCAGAGATAACTGAACAGCTGGATCCCTACAGAGAGGAAGAAGATAACTACCGTCTGCCGCAGCCGCTGCCCTGTCATTTCCACAAAAAATGACGTCAAAATGCTGCACGGTAAAATGACATTGATCACAAGATCCGTCAGCAGGGCCTTGCCCTGCTCGGGGATGATATTCCGCTTGCGAAGGATCACCCCGATCCCCATGAGCAAAAACAGCTTTCCCACCAGGAGTACCTGGGCTTCCATATCCGGCATGACATCTCTCCTCTTTCCTGCTGTGGCTGGTTAACAGAGAACCCCTGCATGTTCGATGCAGGGGGTTCTCCGTTTGTGTTCTTTGTAATACGGCCGCCGTGAGCCGCCATCTCCTCAGTTCAGAACGGAGGCAATGGACAGCAGATTGGTGACGATCCAGGCGGAGGCGTAGTAGGTCATAAACTGGATTCCGGTATGGACGCCGAAAACCGTGTGCAGGAAACCGCCCACAAGGCCGATGGTCAGTGCGAGGAACACACCCAGGATGCCCGCCTCGTAGAAAGACAGCATCACCACCAGGCCGCAGAACGCACCGATGAGGGCCTCCTGGCTGACGGCACGGAGCATCAGTTCCGTCCAGGAGCGGGCCTTGTGCATGCCGATGGGATAGGCACACAATGCGCCGCCCACCACGCCGATGATGCCAAAGAGGATGTAATCCGGAATGGTAAGAAGGTTCGAGAGGTTGTTGCCGATCTCAAAACGGGGCGCACAGGCAAAGAGGGGCGCCGCAGGGCCTGCAGCCACGCCGCCGATGGCCACGCCGCCAAGACCCAGCAGGGGGATGATCAGGCCGGCCATGTAGGTGGCGTTGCAGGTGGCGTTCTGCACACCAAGGCAGGTAGAGATCCGGTCATAGAGTTCCTTCTTCCGGCCGCCGGACGCCTCGCCTGCCAGCACGGTCATGCCCACAGGGCTCATGGTAAACCCAACGCTGGAAATTGCGCTCCAAAGGCCGCACTGCGCCACCTGCTGCCGGGTGAGCTGCTTGAACGGATTGGGGAAGAACGGCAGCTTCTGCTTGGTGTCGGGGGCCAGCCAGGACTCGTTGGGCTCGTCTTTTGCAAATTGTCTCCGGCGGCTGGGAATCAGGGTTCCGAACAGTTCATAGATCATGGGGCCGATGGTAATGCCCATGAAGATGGACGTAAACACCGTGGAGCCATGTCCTTCAATGGCAATGCGCTGCAGAGCCTGGATGAAAATGGCAAAGGGGATGATGGCGGCAATGGCTCCCCAGCGGGCAGGAGAGATATATGCCACCAGCACTGCGCACACGGTGAAGATCACGCCGGAATAAGAAGAGATCACATCTCCCAGCGGAGAGAGCAGCAGCGCCACGATGATCCCGATGGGCAGCACGAAGATGGTTCCTACCACGGAACCTGCCGCCATTTTACGCATGGCCATATGCGGCACGCCCAAACGCTTGGCAATGGTGCAGCTCTGCACCAGGGGCACCGCCATGGTGCTTCCGGGAAGGCCGGTCATGGCGGTGGGAATGGTGTGGGAGCACTGCATGGCCACAATGATGCCCACTTCCCACGCAAACAAGACCCCTGCCGGGGCACCCGCAAGGACCAGGATGATGGTCGTAGGGACCATGGTAGCCGTTTCATCCGTTCCAGGAATAATGCCGACAATGGTATACAGGAATCCGCCTGCAACCGCGGCAACGATGGCAAGTAAAATTGTAGTCAGCATCTTAGGTCCCCTCCGTTTTCGCCTGGTTTGCAGCAGCCTTTTCCTTTGCCTTCAAACGGTACTCCGGCTTATAGTTGGGGGAATCCTCCGGGATCAGGGCCAACAGTGAATACAGTTCAAAGCTCTCCATCTCCCGAATGACATCCGGGGAAACCGTCCGCAGCGCGTCGATCTCTTCTTCCAGCGTCATACCTGCGGAGCGCAGGATCTCCTCAATGTCCTCGCCGGAGGCATCCTCCAGAATGCGGCGCTTGGGCTTGAACCGTTTTCCGGAAATGAAGGCTCCCACAAATGTGCCGGCAATGCCCACCAGCAGTGCATATCCTTTGGCAAGCTCCGCATCCAGAGTTCCCAGGCCCGTGAAAAAGGCCCGCCCGGCCAGGAAAAAGGCCATGGACGAGATGATGCAGATCACAGCGGAGGCAGCCAGCTCTTTGGGGACGACTGTGTCTCCCCAGACTTCCATATACTTTCCAACCGGTTGTTTTTGCT
>ERZ827037.1178-NODE-1178-length-29431-cov-4.271344_pt1 | contig 29431 bp, 33 predicted proteins | sample MGYA00519924_ERZ827037 | MGnify/ENA primary metagenome ERZ827037 (study PRJEB31778, sample SAMEA3449250) | human gut metagenome | biome: human gut; feature: human-associated habitat; material: faeces | place: United Kingdom | collected 2010/2012 ...
CGATTTACAGCTGCGGCAGTGTGGCCATGACGGTGGAGCAAAAATGGCTCGCACAGGCAGGGGGTGGGATGGAGGCGGAAGAGCAGGGGCTTTTTTCCCAGGCGTATTCGGTACCTGATCAGATTGTGGGAAGCGTTGAGAGGATGGATGAAGGATTTTTATTTCAGATTCCAGCAGATACGCCTTTTCCGGAAAAGCTGGATATCCATATCGCGGGCCGTGTGGAATACGGAGACGGTTTTTCGGCGAGTGTGCATTATCTGGAAGAGGAGAACGGGAATTGGGTGCCTGGAAAGGCCTATTTCATTTCAGCAGATCCGGCTTGTACGGAACTGACGCTGGACGTTTCCGGCCCGGATGAAGAGGGAAAACTGCTTCACAGAACAGTGGATCTTCTTGAGATACGGTAGGAAGCGGGAAACGGAAAGAGACGGGAAAGCAGTTTTATATCATATGTTAAAATGGACATGAAATAACGGGTCTGGCAAAACGCAGAGCCCGTTTTTTCATGTCCATTGTTTTATTTATAGCGGTTTTATGAAAACGGCCGTATCTGAACGGCCATATTTCCTCTGGACGCTCCTATTTCTTCTGAACGGTTCTATTTCCCACCCGGAAGGAGCTGTGAAGGCAAAGGATCAGGCTTCCTGAATAAAAGAAAGCAGATCTGCGACTGCCTGTTCCGCCAGCTGCGCCATGGAATAATTCTGCACGCCCACCACATGCTGGTTGCAGCGATTGACGGGAAGCAGAATTTTCTGCGCCTTACTCCTTCCCACGGCCACCGCCATGGAAGAAGTGACCTCTCCCAGCAGGGAATCGGCGGCAAGGATGCCTAAGGGACCGATGATATAATCCGCATCCCGGAGCGCTTCTTCCGCATCCGTCGTCAGCATAAAGTGCAGGGCCGGGTTGCACCGCTCGCCGACCAGCTTTGCAATCTTGCCATACTTATATAGTTTCGCCGCGCTGCTGTCCATCAGCACAACCTCTGTAATCCCCGCGGCCTGCGCGCCGAGGGCGATTGATTTTGTCAAAAAGGGCGAGCGTACCCCGCCGCCGCCAAGCACCGTCAATTTCATAGTAGATCTCTTCCCTTCCCTTCCGTTTTCTTCTTCTCCCATTATACCGGCCCAAGGGCGCCTGTCAACGCCCTCTCGGCAAACAAATTTGATTTTTATCCGTATCTCATCCGGTCGATTCATGGTATAATAGCTCCAAACATTCTGTTTGGAGCATTGGAAAAATGCCTGTCGGCGTGAAACGCCTCCTGCCGCGCGGCGGCAACGCCATTTTTTGCGGAGGGAAGATTTTTGTGTATGGCATAATAGCGTCAAACAGAATGTTTGGAGCATGGATAAAATCGGGCCAAAAGTTTGCTCCCAGATATTGACGTTCCCCTTCGCCGGCGATAAACTAATATCAATGCAGCCACACATCAATTGAGAAAAGGAGAGAGAATCTTGAACGTATTTATGATTGGCGGCACCGGCCTTTTGGGCAGCGCCGCGGCCGCGGAGCTCATTGCCCGCGGGCATCAGGTCAAAAGCATCGCCCTGCCCCCCCTGCCGGAGGGCGCTCCGATCCCAGAGGAGATGGACATCGTTTTTGGGAATTACCTGACCATGAGCGACGATGAGCTGCGGGAGAAGATGGCGGGCTGCGATTGCTTTATTTTTGCGGCGGGCGTGGATGAGCGCGTGGAATTCCCCGCACCGGTTTATGTGGCATATGAAAAATATAACATCCGGCCCGTCAAGCGGCTGCTGGGAATCGCCAAGGAGTGCGGTGTGAAGAATTGCGTTGTGCTCGGCTCCTATTTCGCCTATTTCGCCAAGGAGCACCCGGAGATGAATCTCTGCGTCAAGCACCCCTATATCCGCAGCAGGATTGCGCAGGAGCAATCCGCGCTCTCATTTGCGGATGATGAAATGAGCGTGTGCGTGCTGGAGCTGCCCTATATCTTTGGCACGCAACCTGGCCGTAAGCCTGTGTGGGTTATCCTCATCGAGCAGCTTGAAGGGATGGGCAAAATCACGATGTACCCGAAGGGCGGCACTACGATGGTGACCGTCCGCCAGGTCGGGCAGGCAATCGCCGGGGCGGCGGAGTGCAACCGCGGCGCAAACTGTTATCCGATTGGGTACTATAATCTCACCTGGAACGACTTCCTGAAAATCGTCCACAAGGCGATGGGCCAGCCGGGCCGGAAGATCATCAATATCCCGAAATGGTCTTTCCAGCTTTTTGGGCTGCACATGCGAAAGGTTTATCAGCAAAAAAATGTTGAGGGCGGCATTGACCCCGTCGGGCTGGCGGATATCATGTGCATGAATACCTTCATTGATAAGAAATGGTGCGTGGAGCTGGGCGTCACTGAGGATGATATCAGCTCTGCGATCTATGATTCCGTTAAGCTCTCTGTGGATGCCTTCCACGGCACGCAGGAGCTGCTGGGTATGAAGGGCGAATAAAATCATCAAACTATCCCGAAAAATCCTTCCGCTTACCGTGGGGGGATTTTTCGGATTCATCGGAGGGTTCTGATATGAACATTCTCATCGAGGGCGCGCCGGAGCGCTATCAAGTCTATCTGCCGGAATTTGTCCCACTCGACCGGCTTTCGCTCACCTTCTGCCCACTCGGCAGCACCAATCGGGAACGGCTCGCCCTCTGCCCAGATGCAGAGGTTTTTCTGGCGGATGCGGTCAGCACGGTAGACGGCGATCTCATCCGGCGGATGCCAAAGCTCAAAATGATCCACTCGGAGGGCGTGGCATTCAACGGCATTGATCTTTCTGCAGCAAGGGAACGCGGCGTTTTCGTCTGCAACAATCAGGGCTGCAATGCGGGCGCTGTGGCTGAGCAGGCAATTTTTTTGATGCTGTCCCTGCTGCGCAGGGGGATCCCGGGCGACCGCGCCGTCCGGGAAGGCCGTCAAATCCAAATGAAGGAACAGGCCATGGTCGAGGGGATCGCAGAACTGGGGGATTGCAAAATCGGCCTGATCGGCTTTGGGCACATCGCAAAGGCCACGGCGCAGCGGCTGGTACCCTTCGGATGCGAGCTTTTTTACGATTCCGCCCACAGAAAAGATCCGGAAACGGAAAAAGCCTTTTCCGTGACCTATCTCCCGCTCGGCGAACTGCTTGCAGCCTGCGACATTGTCAGCCTCCACGCGGCCGTCACGCCGCAAACACGTGGCATGGTAAACGCTGCCTTCCTCTCCCAGATGAAAAGCGGCTCCTATCTGATTAACACCGCGCGCGGCGAGCTCGTCGATCACTCGGCCGTGAAAGAAGCGCTACTCTCCGGCAAGCTCGCGGGCGCTGGGTTTGACACCCTCTCCCCGGAGCCTGTACCAGCGGATCATCCGCTGGTGCAGCTGCCACCGGAACTGGAGGATCGCATCGTGTTTTCGCCCCACCTCGGCGGCATCACCACCAGCAGCTTCTGCCGCGCACACCGGCATATGTGGTCAAACGTTGTGCGCGTTTTCAATGGTTTCCAGCCAGACAGCGTTGTAAATGCTCTTTAATGTGCCAAACAAAAAGCCGCCGTAAAAGCATCTTGGGGATGCTTTTGCGGCGGCGTGCTGTTTCTCAGCCAAACCGGGCGGCATATTGGTGCGGCGTGATGCCATAGGCTTTGCGGAAACAGGTGATAAAATAGGCCTGCGAGCAAAAGCCCAGGTAATAGGCCACCATCTTCTGATCGCATTCCCCACGCAGCATCGCCTTTGCGGTTTCGAGCTTCCGCTCAATAATATATTCCCGCAGCGGCTTGCCTACATGCTTTTTAAAAAGCTTTGACAAATAGTCCCCGCTGAGGTTCACAAGCGCCGCCAAATCGGCGAGGCGGATTGATTCATGCAGATTCCGATCAATATAATCCAGGCACTTTCGAATTGCCGCCGGGCAATTGCCGCGGGCATTTTCATGCACCAGCCCCGTAATTTCCAAAACAATTTGATTCAGAAAGCTGATGATTTCCTCCCCGGACGTGAATTGATCGATCTGCATAATATAGCGATCAGATAGGTTAAACGCCTGCATCTCATTCAAACCACCCTGGATGGCGTATCTGGTCCCCAACGTCACACAGCACACCGCCCAATACTGCATCTGCCGGATGGAATTGGTGGAAAGGCGGCCCACAACGATGCCTGATTTGATATATTGCCCGAGCAATTGTTTAACCCGCTCGACGTCTCCCTGCTGAATCGCCGATAAAAAAGCGGTTTCTTCCCGGTAAGAGGTATGCGCCATTCCGCTTTCCCGCTGTTCAAAGGATGGATCATCCGCCTGGGGTAGAATCTGGATATTCAGCAGCTCGCCCTGTTTCATTTTCATAACCATCCTTTCGCGCCTCAGGCGGTCTTTGAAATGATCCCTCATTGTGAGGCCATTATACCTAAAATCATGTTGAAAAACAACGGATTATTAAAAGAAAAAGCTGAAAAACAATATGCAACTGCAAGCGCATTCTGCTATTCTAATCACAATAGCTGATTTCATAAAAAAATCGGGAGGGATTTTGAATGATTAGCAAAACCAAATACAAAATTGAAAATAAGGAGATTGAAAAAATTTTCCGCGCAGCGGGAATCGGCGGGATTACCGGCATTTCGCCTTTGGGCGCGGGGGAGTATAACGCCGTGTTTTCCGTATCCACACAGGAGAAAGACTATGTGCTCAAGATCGCGCCAGCGCAGGATGTTCCGGTTATGACGTATGAAAAAGAGATGATGCGCGCTGAAGTGTTCTGGTACCGCCAGATGCGGGAACATACGCCTATCACGGTGCCGGAGGTCTACTTTGAGGATTTTGAACACAAGCTGCTTCCTACAGATTATTTCATTATGGAAAAGCTTTCCGGGAAACAATTGGATCAGATGAACTTTTCCGACTCTGAGAAAGCGCAGGCCAGTTCCATCACGGCAACCATGGCGGCTCAGATCCACAAAGTGAAAAACGACCGGTTCGGTTATCTCCAAAACGGCCTGTATGACGACTGGTATCAGGCAATCCGCGCAATGACGCAGTCGCTTCTGGATGACTGTGCGCGCGTGGGGAAAAAATCAAAGCGCGGTAAAAAGCTGCTCGCCTATATCGACCGGTATCAGGATATTTTAAAAAAAGCGGAATGCTGCATGGTCAATTTTGATATCTGGTGGCCAAATATCATCTGCAGCCGGGAAAACGGCGCGGTCAAATATGCATGGATCGACCCGGAGCGCAGCTTCTGGGGCGACCGCATCGCGGATTTTGCATGCCTCGAATGGCAGAAACCCCTGGAACAGAAAAAAGTTTCCCTTGCCGCATATAATGCCGTGGCGGATGAGCCCATCCGCGTAACGCGGGAAGAAAAAATCCGCTATGCCGTGATGCAGGGGTATCTGGGCCTGATCCAGGAGGTGGAGAAATATTACCGCTACACGCCAACACACTTCGGTTGGTGGCGCAACGTTTTCTCCTCGGCGTGGTTTTACCAAAGCGCTTTCGGAGGCCTGAAATAACCATGACGGAAAGAACAAAACAAATCGGCGCCCCCTCCGCTACCGCCGCGTTGGGGGAGGAGCCCCTCCCCCGCCTGGTGCTCCGCTTTGCGGCGACCACCTTGGCCGCCCTGCTGCTCAATGCCGTTTACACCCTGACGGACGCGCTTTTTGTCAGCTGGGGCGTAGGGGATAACGCCATGGGCGGCATATCCGTTGTGTTCCCGTTCGTCATTTTGCAGGGCGCAATCTCCACCGCCCTGGGCGGCGGCGCGGCCTCCATCATCTCCCGGAAGCTGGGGGAGGGGAAAAAGCAGGAGGCGGGCGAAGTCACGCTGAATGCAATGCTCGCCTTTTACAGCTCGGCGCTTCTCATCACCATCCTTGGCCTTTCACTACTCAATCCGCTGCTGGAAGGGATGGGCGTTACGGGGGAGCTGCTTCCGTATGCAAAGCAATATTTTACCATCCTGCTTTTGGGCAATGTGTTTTCGACCGGCTTTTCATCGATTATCCGCGCCGAAGGTAAAATGCTGTATGGATTGCTCATTTGGGTGATCCCAATCTCCATCAACATTGTGCTGGATGCAGTGTTTATCCTCGTGTTGGGCTGGGGCGTGCGCGGTTCCGCGCTGGCCACGGTGGCCTGCCAATTTACAAGCTTCTGCATGTGCGTGCTGTTTTTCCTGCGCTTTACCACGCAAAGCTTCAAGGGCGCGAAATGCAGCCTGCGCAGGATACGCGAAATTCTGGCGATCGGATTGCCATCCCTGATCCAGATGGGCAGCCTCTCCATTCTGTCCGTCGTGCTGAACAACCTCCTGCGGGATGCCGGCGGGACAGTCGCCGTGAATACCTATGCCTATATCAGCAAGATCATCACCTTTGCCATTATGCCCTTTACGGCAATCACGCAGGCGCTCAGCCCCATCGTAGGCTATAACTTTGGGGCCGGGAAGCCGGAGCGCGTCAAAAAAACAGTCCGGTTCTGCTCCATGCTCAGCCTGATCTACGCCTTGGCCCTGCTGCTCCTCATGGAGGTTACTCCGGGCTCGTTGATCCGCCTATTCACCGATAGCCGCGAGCTGATCGCCCGCGGCGGCGAGGGGCTGCGGATACTAGCGTGGGCGCTCATTTTTGTGCCCCTGCCGATGCTGTCCGGCGCGGCGTGCCAGGCCGTCGGGCAAAAGCTATGGGCATTCCTTCTGTATGCCGCAAATCTGGTGTTTTTTATCCCCGCCGCATTTCTTCTGGCTCCCCTGCTTGGTGTGAACGGCGTGTGGTGGGCCTACGTGGCGGCAAATGCGGCCGCGGCGGTGCTTGCTTTCGTAAAAATGAGGCTTGACAAGGCACTGTAAATGGCTCCAGCTATCGATTTGACCAACAAAGAAGGGCACACCGCGGTTTTGCGGTGTGCCCTTCCTGTATAGGCTATCCTTTATGGATTTCAGAACTCCAGCTTTTTCTCGATAAACGCCGTCAGCTCGTCGATCGGCAGACGCACCTGCTCCATCGTGTCGCGGTCGCGCACGGTCACGCAGCCGTCCGTCTCGCTGTCGAAATCATAGGTTACGCACATCGGCGTGCCGATTTCATCCTGCCTGCGGTACCGCTTGCCGATCGAGCCCGCGTCGTCATACTCCACCATGAAGCGCCTTGCAAGCAGGTCATGCACCTTCATCGCGCCCTCGCTGAGCTTTTTGGAGAGCGGCAGAATGGCGGCCTTCATCGGCGCGAGCGCCGGGTGCAGGTGCATCACCACGCGGGTGTCGTTCTTTTCCGCATCCACCACTTCCTCATCGTATGCGTCGCAAAGGAAGGCGAGCGCCACACGGTCTGCGCCGAGCGACGGCTCGACGACATAAGGCAGGTATTTTTCATTCGTGGTCTGGTCGAAATATTCAAGGCTCTTGCCCGAGGTGTTCTGGTGCTGCGTCAGGTCGAAATTCGTGCGGCTTGCAACGCCCCACAATTCACCCCACCCGAAGGGAAAGAAGTATTCAAAATCCGTTGTCGCATTGGAGTAGTGGGAAAGCTCCTTCTGCTCATGGTCGCGCAGGCGGAGGTTTTCATCCCGCATGCCGAGGGAGAGCAGCCACTTGTGGCAGTAGTCTTTCCAATAGGAGAACCACTCGAGCTCCGTGCCGGGCTTGCAGAAAAATTCCAGTTCCATCTGCTCAAATTCGCGCGTGCGGAAGGTAAAGTTGCCGGGTGTGATCTCATTGCGGAAGGATTTGCCGATCTGGCACACGCCGAAGGGGATCTTCCTGCGGGTGGTACGCTGGATATTCGGGAAGTTGACGAAAATGCCCTGAGCCGTTTCCGGACGGAGATACAGCTCGTTTTTTGCATCCTCCGTTACACCCTGGAAGGTTTTAAACATCAAATTGAATTTGCGGATATCCGTAAAGTCGCACGCGCCGCACTCCGGGCATACGATTTTGTGCTCCTTGATATAATCAGACATCTGCTCAAAGCTCCAGCCGGCGGGGTTCACGCCCGTGTCTTCAATGAGCTTATCCGCACGATGGCGCGTTTTGCAGGCCTTGCAATCCATCAGTGGGTCGGAAAAGCCGCCCACATGGCCCGAGGCGACCCACGTTTGCGGGTTCATCAGAATCGCAGAATCGAGGCCGACGTTATAGGGGCTCTCCTGCACAAATTTTTTCCACCATGCGCGCTTGACGTTGTTTTTAAACTCCACGCCCAGCGGGCCATAATCCCAGGTGTTCGACAGGCCGCCGTAAATCTCGCTGCCAGGATAAACAAATCCCCTCGCTTTGCACAGCGCGACAACCTTTTCCATCGTCTTTTCCGTATTCGAAAGCATACTATTGGCCCCTTCCAAATTCTTTCCTATTCTTCCGTAAAATCATAGCGGAAAGGCCCTGAAATGTCAAGGAGGAACTGGGCCATAGGCCCGCCTGAAGAAAACTGGAACGGCCTTGCGGCCAGCTTTTCTGTTCCTTGCCGCAAACTTTGGGCTTTAAAAGAGGAAGAGCCGTTTTTTGCATTACCGCGTGCCGTTTTTGCTCCGTTTGCCAAAGAAGGTCAGCCCCGATGCAACAAAGCATAGGCCCAGCAGTGCGGCGGCAGTGAGCGGCGTGCCGCCATCACCAGTATCGGGGGAAACAATTGCCGTTGTTTCTGTGGGGGTGGGGGCGGAGGAAGGCGCCTGCGTTGTCTCCGGCGGGTGGGAGACGCTGAGTTCCTCCGTGCTTGAGGGCTGCTCCGGCAGGGGAAAGCGCCAGGTCCCTCCGCGTGTCGTCTCCTGCGCCTGTGCCCGCAGGAGATGATCCATTTGGGGGTTGTCCGTATCCGGGATATAGTGCACCGCTACCACCTCTTGAAAAAGGTGTGTGACAGGCAAAGAGAGTTCTGTCAGGCCTTCCGGCGCCAGAAGGAGAAAGCGGTCCCCTTGGCGAAGCGTTGTCACAGCGGAACCATCCTCGGCCAACACCTGTATGCCGTTTTCCGGATGAACGGTGACACTGCCATCCGCCTGCGTCAGGCTAAGCGTTTCAGAGCGGTAAAATCCGCCCTGGAGCCGGAAGGACGGACTCTCAGGCGAAATGGATACGGGGTGCTCCTGCGGCGTTTGGTTTTCCGCCGCCTGTAGAAGATCCTTCATATAACGCGTGCGGATGCTGCCGTCGCTCGAATCGACCGGCCAGCCTTCAATATAGGACCAGATGGCCTGCTGCGTTATCACGCGCGCAAAATCGCCTGAGACCCCATATTTTTTTTGCAGCCCGAGGCCGTCAAAGGGATAGCCAGCGTAGAGAAGGGCCTCCATCCCAGCGTCTTCATAGGATTCCGCACGGTGAAACGGCGTATTTTCAGGCAAGGCGGCATGGGCGAACATGCTGTAAGCCTCCTCCCCGCCAACCGTAATTTGCGGAATGATCCCGGCATCCGGGACGGAGAGATTCCCCTGCGCCGTGCCGATTATCGTGCCTTGCGCGCCCGTGGGGAGAGCGCAAGCTACTGCAAAACTGATGAACAGCCCAACTATGGAAAAAAGCTTTCCTATTTGAATGCGTTGCATGATTTTATCACCATTTTCTGATTGTTTTTTGTATCTCAATGCCTGGTTGAATCAAGTCATTCTCTGGATTAGCATATCCAACGTGGAAAAAGATATTTTTGTGTCGGACATAAAATCATTTGGCAATTTTAAAAATTTTATGAATTGATGGCAACTATGTTGCAATGTGCAGTACCGTGTGATATATTATAGACACGAAAAAACGGGATTCCGTTTTTCGGGAGAACAGCAATTGCAAAAATCGCGAAAGAGGTGAGCAAGCGGTTTGAATGTACAATTCAAAAAGGGCGCGCTGGAGCTATGTGTGTTAACCTTGCTGCGCCAAGGCGAAAAATACGGATACGAGCTGGCAGAGGCGATCAGCGGTGAAATTTCCATCTCTGAGGGGACGATTTATCCCATCCTGCGCCGCCTGCGCAATGAGGGGTATTTCGAGGTAACGCTGCGGGAATCCCCGGAAGGGCCGCCACGCAAATACTACCGCCTGACACAGAAGGGTATCCAAACGCAGGAGGAGCTCTACGCGGAATGGATGGAGTTTTCGCAGCAAGTCAATCATTTGATTGGAGGGATCCAACATGACGAAAAATGATTTTTTAAACACGCTTTACCAGTCGCTTCTATATCTGCCGGCCAAAGAGCGGCAGGAGATTCTACAGGATTATGAGGAGCATTTTGCAGCGGGCATTGGGGAGGGCAAATCGGAAGAGGAAATTTGCCGCGCGCTTGGCGATCCGAAGGAGATTGCCCAAACTTACCTGCAACAAAACAAAGCGGAGCCTGGTGCTTACAGGCAGGTTTCCCCGCCGAATCCTGCACCGGTGCAAAACGCAGGCGGAGCCGCGGCGCGCCCCTATCCCGCTTCTGCGGAGAATAGAAACCGGACGCTTTTTACCGTATTGCTCATTTTAGATATTGTTCTGATCGCCTTGCCGGGCCTCCCGGCCGGGTTCGCCCTTGCGGCGGCCGGGGCGGTTGTGCTGGTTACAAGCATAGTGGCCGGTATTTTTACCTCATCTGCATTGCTGGCGCTGTTTTTCATCTCGTTAGCGGTGGCGCTTGTAAGCGCCGGTGTGCTGGTGATCCTTTTAATTGTGTGGAGCCTGCGCACCTGCTACCGGCGGCTCCGCTGAGAAAGGGAGGAACGATTTTATGAAAAAAGCCTGTATTGCCCTTACGGTCATTTTCCTGCTGTCATCGTTGCTGACCGTTTGTTTGGGCGCCGCCGTCGGCGCGCGGGAAATCCGCAGTATCCTCGAGGGGGACAGCAGCTGGAACCATCTACTCGATTCCATTAAGAGCTGGCATGAGCATGAAACGGGGCAATTCCTTGGGGAAACCCACATGCAGTTCCCCGTGGATTCCAGTAAGCCGATTCGCCTTTCCTTCGATTTTGCAAAGGTATCTGTCCTTTCCACCCCGGACCAAAGCGCTTCTATGTATGTGCGATATTATGGAAAGAATTCCGTGGACGACCTCTCTTCTCTTCCCTATGCGGAGCAGGAAGACGGGGCGCTTCACCTTGGGCTTCGTTTGCCCGATCAAAATTCGTTTACCGAGATTGCCGTTGAAATTTATCTGCCCGCGGCAAAGTATACCTCTTTAAACGCTGAGGTAGACGTAGGCAGCCTGACGGTGGAAAACATGCAGGTTGGCGCGCTTATTTCTTCTGTGCAGGTGGGAAACACTTATTTAAAACGTACTTCGGCCGATTCGGCAAAGCTTGTGGCTGCAACCGGGAACCTTGCCTGGGAGGAGGGCAGCCGCGTATCGAAATCGCTCTCCATGCAGACGGAGGTGGGCAACATCCAGCTTGCCTGGCCCACAAAGGATGGGTTCCGGCTGGCGTATCAAATTGGAACCGGCAAATTGAAAAATCAGTTTGAGGGAGCGGTAACCGGGCACTCCGGCTCCCAGCACGCATCTTCAAAAGGAACCCTTACTTCCGGAGATGAAAGCCGCGCAATAGAGCTGTCGGCTTCCACGGGGGATATCTCGCTCACCTCTTTTTCCACCCGGGGATAGCCGCAATGGGTTTCCCATCGGGAACTGATTGCTTTTATAGAGCTCTCAATAATGGGTGATATGGGTTGGAATAATTTTAATCAAACCATCATATGTTAAGAAGTACGCACAGCCTTTCCGAAGCTTGACTTTTCGGAAAGGCTGCGTTATATTTCGCTATATATGAAATGATAGCAAACCGTTACGGGGAAAGAAGGGTATCTCAATGCCGTATGAATTTTATTTGCCAACCAAATTGCTGTATGGAGCGGGCTGCCTGACTGCGCTCGGCGGCTGTGTGCTGCCCGGCCGGAAGGCACTGCTCGTCACATCCGCCGGTCAATCCGCTAAAAGGCACGGCTATCTCGGCCGGGTGGAGGAGCAGCTTGCCCAAGCAGGGGCAAGTGCCGTTCTCTATGACCAGATCACGCCAAACCCGACCAAGGCGGAAGTGATGGCTGGCGCGGCGCTCTGCCGGGAAGAGGGCTGTGATTTCGTTTTGGGCCTGGGAGGAGGCAGCAGCATCGACGCTGCCAAAGCCATTGCCGTGATGGCGAGAAACCCGGGCGATTATTGGGACTATATTTCCGGCGGTACAGGCAAGGGCAAGGCGGTACCCAATGCGCCGCTGCCGGTTGTTGCGGTGACCACAACCGCGGGCACCGGCACGGAGGCCGACCCTTGGACGGTAACCACCAATGAAGAAACACAGGAAAAAATCGGCTTTGGCTATGAGAAAACGTTTCCCGTCCTCTCCATTGTCGATCCGGAGCTGATGGTTTCCGTGCCCCCGCGGCTGACCGCCTATCAGGGCTTCGACGCGCTGTTTCACAGCACGGAGGGGTATCTCAACCGCACAGCGAACCCAATCAGCGATTTAATGGCGCTGGAGGCAATCCGCCTCATTGGGAAAAGCCTGCCGCGTGCGGTGCGGGATGGAGCGGATTTGGAGGCGCGCGGCGACGTTGCGCTGGCAAACACGCTCTCCGGCATGGTCGAAACCCTTTCCGGCTGTATCTCCGAGCACTCGATCGCCCATGCGATGAGTGCGTTTCATCCAAAACTGCCGCATGGCGCGGCGCTGATTGCGATCAGCAAATCCTATTATCAGAAGCTGATCCGGCTGGGGGCCTGCCGGGAGCGCATGGCCGCTATGGCGCGCGCACTCGGCAAATCAGATGCGCAACGGCCGGAGGATTTTTTGACCGCTTTGGACGCGCTGCAAAAGGAATGCAGCGTGGATGGGCTGGCGCTCTCTTCCTTCGGCATGTCGCCGGAGGAGTTCCCCGCCCTCACGTGCAACGCGAGGGAGACGATGGGCGGCTTATTTGAGGTGGATCCGGTTGTGGTCAGCGACGGAGATGTGCTGGAGATTCTTTCGGACGCATTCTGCTGAGCCGTTTAGAGGGGGTGGCAGGATGATCGCCGTATATTTGCTTTATGGTTTTTCCGAGCTGCTATCGCTGGCGCTTGGCCTGCTTCTCTGGAAACGGCACTCCGCCTTCCCGGATTTTCGGCTCGGCTACCACGTGGCGGAAGCCATGCAGGGGGCAGCGCAGTGGAATGCCGCCAACGCCTGCGCGGGTAAAGTGAGCCTGTTCGGCGGGCTGCTTGCATTTGTGGCCTTTCCGGCCGCATGCCTGCCGCTGAGATTATCCACTGGTCGCATGGCGCTGCTCTATTGCTGCATCTGCCTGTTGTGGGTGCTTGCAGTTTTATGGCTCCCCCTGTGTCGGTTGAGAAAGAAATTCCCGAACAGTTCAAAGAAATAAGCAAGGCCGCGCCGGATAGCTGGCGCGGCTCATTTTCTCATGGACGAATCCGCAGAATGTGTTATAATACTGTTGAATGAAAACTTTACATGAGCGCGGCGAGCAAAAGCGTTTCCTCCAGCTTTTCATAAATCTGCTCAAAGCCGCTCAGCGGCAGCGGGTTTTCCCCCCTGCCGATTTCAAAGGTGAACCCCGGGCGATTAAATTCGGAGAGGAACCAATCCTTGAAGCCGCCATGGCTTGCGAGGCCGTCGTTTTCCACGAGCTGGTAGCCGCTGGAGGCGGCAAAAATTTTTGCCATCATCCTGCCCCGCTCCGGCGTATGTTCTCCATATTCCCAGAAGATTTCTTCCCCCTGGCTGTGAAAGGCCAGCGCATGGCGGAAGGAATGGGCCCGGCATAGCCGCACCAACGCCTGCGTTTCCGGCTCGCTTTCCGGCGCTGTGCCGCCGTATTGCCGGGGCGCGGGGCCGGTGATTCCGGATTCCTGCTCCATCTGGTGCAGCGTTTCCCAACCCGCATTAAAATTATGGTTGATATCCACACCGCGCGCATTTGCATTCCACCGGCTGAAATCGCCGCCGCTGATTTGGGTTGCAAGCGCTTCATAGCGCCCAGCCCCCTGCGCGCCGTGCAGTGCGATCTGAACGCCATCCGGATTGACGCAGGGCACGATCATCATTCCGCGCCCATGCAGCGCATCCTGGATCGGGATGGCTGAAAAATTATCCCCCTCCCATACGGCCGTTGCCGTGCGCTCAAAAAAGCGCAGCAGCAAAAGCGGGGTCAGCCATTCCTGGCCGTGGAACCCTCCGGCGTAGAGCACCGGATTTTCCTGCGGGCCGATGGAGAGCGTGTAAATCGAGCGTCCGCTGAGGCTCCTACCGCACACGCCAAGCCTGGCGTGCGGGAAGCGGCGTTTTAACGCATCCAGCATGGCGCGCGTTGTTTCATAATCGGGCTCTACTGCCCGAACAATTTGATCCAAGCGTGATTCCTCCTGTCCTTCAGGCCTTGGCGGCCTCTTCACAATTTATATGCCCGGCGGCCCGCGTTCATGCGGGGGCGGGCGGAAAGGACCCTCTATGAACTTGGCAGAAAAAACCCTTGAAAAAAATACGATCTATACCGGCCGGATCATCACAGTGCGCAATGATACTGCCCTTTTGCCAAATGGAAAAACAGCCGGGCGTGAAGTAGTGGAGCATCCCGGCGGCGTGACAATCGCCGCCCTCACGCCGGAAGGCGAGCTGCTGTTTGTGCGGCAATACCGCTACCCCTACGGGGAGGAACTGCTTGAGCTGCCCGCCGGGAAGCTGGAGCGCGGTGAGGACCCGCTGGAAAGCGGCAAGCGCGAGCTGCGCGAGGAGACGGGCGCTTCTGCGCAGCACTTTCGTGATATCGGCAAATTTTACCCCACGCCCGGCTACTGCGGCGAAATCATCCACATGTATTTTGCCTCCGGCCTTACGTTTGGCGAGCAGGATCTCGATGCGGATGAATTTTTGACCATGCAGCGCATTCCGCTGGCAAAAGCGGTGCGCATGGTGCTGGAGAATGAAATCCGGGATGGCAAAACGCAGGCCGCCGTGCTGAAGGTGGATGCGCTGCTGCGGGCCGGGGCGATTGAAGCATAAAATATTAAACAGATAGGAAGGCATAACGATGGCGATTGAAACGGTAAGAGCATTTTTCAAGGAACAGGGCCTGGGGGGGCGGATCCATGAATTCGATTCCTCCAGCGCAACCGTGGCATTGGCCGCTGAAGCGCTGGGCACAGAGCCCGCGCGGATTGCAAAAACCCTCTCCTTTTCCAATGGTGATACCTGCATTTTGATTGTTGCGGCAGGGGATGCCAAGATCGACAACCGGAAATTTAAGGACTTTTTCGGCAGGAAGGCGACGATGCTCCCCCCGGATGAAGTGCTGCGCCTGACCGGGCACGCCGTGGGCGGCGTATGCCCCTTTACCCTGCCGGAGGGGACGACGGAGGTCTATATGGATATCTCCCTTCAGCGGTTTGACACCGTATTCCCCGCGGCGGGCAGCTCCAACAGCGCCATTGAGCTCTCGTGTGAGGAGCTGGCCGCGCTTTCCGCCAGCAAGGGCTGGATTGATGTGTGCAAGGGCTGGCAGGAAGAAACAGCATAAAAGGCGGTGATGGTATGCAGCGGCAAACGCCGCAGCGCAGGGCGATCCTTTCCGCAGTGAGCGCGGCGCAATCGCCTCTGACAGCGGAGCAGGTACATATCGAGGTTTGCAGTGCTTTCCCAAGGCTTGCGTTGACCACGGTTTACCGCAGCCTGGATGCCTATGTGGATGCAGGGCTTGTACGGCGCAGCATCTATGATGATGGAATTGCCCGCTATGAAATCGCGGCGGAGCACAGGCACTTTTTAACCTGTACGGCCTGTAAAAAGAGCGTGCCCCTGTCTGTATGCCCCTTTGAGCAGCTTGAAGAACAGCTGGTGCGGGAAACCGGCTTTCAGATTTCCGGCCACAAGATGGAATTCTTCGGGCTTTGTCCAGAGTGTGCAAAAAAAATGGGTCAAGAGCGTAGAGGCATGGCTGTTAAACAAGATTGATAAAAAGGAGCCAGCTCATGAAAATACAAATAAATCGCCTCACCCTGCCCGCTGACCGGCGCATCCTTGTGACAAGCGATATCCACGGGCAATTGGGTCACTTGAAAGGCGCGCTCGAAACGGCTAACTTTTCAAAGGACGACGTTCTGTTTATCATAGGCGATATGATCGAAAAGGGGCCGAATAGCCTTGGTGTTTTGCGCTATGTGATGGAGCTGTGCGAAACGCATACCGTATATCCGCTAATCGGCAATGTCGACGCCCACCGGCTGGAGATGATCGGCCGGTGGCATATCGCGGAGATTTATCCCTACCTCAAACATATGCAGCGCCATTGGGGCGGCTGCCTGCTCTCGGAAATGTGCGAAGAGCTCGGCATCCGCATCCGCTCCCCGCTCGACCTGTTGGCGGCGCGCACCAAAATACAGGCCGGTTTTCACAAGGAGCTTGATTTTCTGAAGTCCCTTCCAACCATCATTGAAACGCCGCATTTCATTTTTGTGCACGGGGGCCTGCCCACGCAGGAGCTCTCCACATTGGAAGGCACGGATGCGCATCCATGCTTAAAAAACGACGCGTTTCTGGAGAAGGGGCTCCGGTTTTCGAAATATGTCGTGGTCGGCCATTGGCCTGTAACGCTGTATAACGACAAGATCGACTGCGCGAACCCGATCATCAACCGGGAGCAGCATATCATCAGCATAGATGGCGGATGCAGCCTTAAACGCACCGGGCAGCTTAACCTGCTGATCATTCCAGCGGAGGATTCGGAGGAATTTACCTTTGCAAGCTTCGACGGCTTTCCGGTCAGGGTGGCGCTGGATCTGCAAGAGGGATCTGAGGACCCGTTTTGCCTCTTGTATACCGATAACGCCGTTCGGCTTTTGGAGCGTGGGGCGGAATTTTCATTCGTGGAACACCGGCATACCGGCCGCAGGCTTTGGGTGCTGAATGAAGATCTCTCTGGCAGCGGGAAAACCATGCGCTGTTATGACAGCACGGATTACCGCCTGCCTGTTTGCCCGGGCGACCATCTTTCAGTCATATTGGAAACCTCCAAAGGGGCATTGGTCAAAAAGGACGGCATATCCGGCTGGTATTGCGGCCGGTTGGGGGAAGCCCTCGAACCCGCCCTGTTGTAAAGCCTTTCAAAACACTTCTCCGCGTGCGCAAATTGGCTCTGCTGTGATTTGCGCACGCTTTTTTTGCCGCAAACCCTGCCCTGCCCTTTTCGGCGGCGGCAAAATCTGATAGAATGGAATCATCTGAGCACGCTGTTATGAAACAGGCTCTGATCGTGTCAGTTAATAAATACCAACAATTTATCATGTTTTCATTTTTAGGGAGGGCATTATGCCGGAGGAAAAAAGGGAGCAAAAGGCGGCGGCACCCTGCCCGCTTTATAAAAAATGCGGAGGCTGCCAGCTGCAAAACCTGGATTATGAGGAGCAGCTGCGCTGGAAAGAGCGCCGGGTGATTGGCCTGATGGGTAAATTCGGCCATGTAGAGCCGGTGATCGGCATGAAGAATCCCCTGCATTACCGCAACAAGGTGCAGGCAGCCTTCGGATTGGATCGCAAAAAACGGATTATCTCAGGCGTATATCAATCGAGCACGCACCGCATCGTGCCGGTAGACCGCTGCATGATCGAAAATGAGGCGGCGGATGCGATCATTGTAACCGTGCGCCGCCTGCTTGCGGAGTTTAAGCTCCTGCCGTATTATGCGGATACAGGGCGCGGCTTTTTGCGGCATGTGCTGGTGCGGCGCGGCTTTGCAAGCGGGCAGGTCATGGTCGTGCTGGTAACGGGATCGCCGGTTTTCCCCTCCAAAAATCACTTTGTTGGGGCGCTGCTCAAAGAACATCCGGAGATCACCACCGTTTTGCAAAATATCAACCCCGGTAGAACGAGCCTGGTGCTGGGCACACAGGAAAAAACGCTTTTCGGCCCCGGATTCATCGAGGATGAGCTGTGCGGCTGTGTGTTCCGCATTTCCGCGCAGTCGTTTTACCAGGTCAATCCCGTGCAGACAGAGGTGCTCTATGAAACAGCGATGGGCTACGCGGCGCTCTCCGGGCGAGAAACGGTGGTGGACGCCTATTGCGGCACCGGCACAATTGGGCTGATTGCCGCCAGGCGCGGCGCAAAGCAGGTTGTCGGCGTGGAGGTAAACCGTGAGGCCGTGCGGGATGCGATTGCAAACGCAAAGCGGAACCAGATCAAAAACGCCCGCTTTTACTGCGCGGATGCCGGCGCGTGGATGCGCGATATGGCGGCGGCCGGCGAGCGGGCGGACGTTGTGTTGATGGACCCGCCGCGTGCCGGGAGCGACGAGGCGTTCCTCTCCTCCCTGCTGACACTTGCGCCTCAGCGAGTGGTTTATATCTCCTGCAACCCGGAAACCCTCGCGCGGGATGTGCTCTTTTTGACAAAACGCGGGTATCAGGTGAAGCGGGTTCAGCCGGTGGATATGTTCCCGTTCACAAATCATATTGAGGCGGTCGTCTTATTGACGCGCAAAAAAACGAATGCAAAGCATGGGAAACCTCCCGTAGCCGCCAAATAAGCGGTTGCGGGAGGTTTGGTTTTTATATAGGAGAAGAAGCCGAATAGCCATTGCGCAGGCTATCTAGCCAAAAAATGCGATGAACAAAGCACTTTCCCACAGGGTCGAAAAGAACGGCACTTTAAACACCTCAAATTCTTCCTGATTCATAATTTTATTTCTATTTTACTGCCGCAAAATCAGCCGCTTCTTTGATCCACAGCATAAGTTCCTCATCAATTTCCCCTAGCTGTGAAACAAGCAGGTGATGTGTCCAACGGGCAGGATACGGCTCTGTCGCCACCTCAATGCGCGGCGAATCCACTTTGTGATTCAATCCGAAGGTCACCACGATGTAAGCGGCCGGGCAGTCTTTCTTCCTACGCAGCCGGGCAAAGGAAACGCAGGCAAAAAGGTGTTTGTTATAAAAAGAAATCTGGCTTTTTTGCACCTTGATCCGCACATCTTCTATTTCGTTTACAATTCTTTTTTCTAATGCTTCATATAGCGGCAATGCGTCAATATGCTCCTGAAAAAAGAATACCGTATCGCTGTTCATGATGGATATCTCCTCCTTTTCATGATACTACGCACCCCGCAGGCTATCTTTTGGATCAACTTCCGGTTTGGGTTTTAGATGAAACTCAGATCGATAGGCCTTCATTCGCTAAAAAGCCCCTAACGAAAAACACCCGACATGTTTCGACATGTCGGGTGTTGGAAGGGCAGCATAAAATGAACCCCTCACGATATAGGATTGAACTCTCGCAAGGTTCCAACCCATTTGCTCTGTTTCTATTATAGCATATTAAAGGGGATTTTGTATATAGCCATATGAAAAAACTTTGTATATATATCATTTTCTATCCCTCATTCCATCGCTACTGTTTTTTCAATTCCGCCTTTAAATATGACCAGTAGTTCGGTCTTGGAAAGCACTTTGATGCAGTCGATCAGTTGTCTGGCGGCAGTGTCATCGAAATCTATCGGATGGTTTTTCAGGGCATTGAGTGCTCCCAGCACTTCGCCCATTCTGGACTCATCTGCACCAGCTGCGGTCTGCCGGCTTTTCTTTTCTGCAATGACCTGCTTGACTTCGGCAATCTCTTTCGAGAGGGCGATAAAGTCCTCACCTGCGGCATCGTCCTTGCCGGCCATCTCCATGACCATGCTTTTGAGCTGTTCCAGCCGCATCTCATCATTTGCTGTGCTGTTCTCGTCTGTCGCACCATAAAACATCCGTATGTGGAGCTGCAGATTTTTGAGTGCAGCCTGACATCCGTCATCATTTACGACCTCCCGGATCGCATCGACCACAGCCCGCTGGACGGCGGTTTCTTCAAGGGTTGGGGAGTCAGGGCAGTATTTCTTGCCGTACTCCATCCGGCTGATACAGCGCCACACCGCTTTCTTCCTGCCATTTTTACTCCACACGGCTCTGCGGTAGGCGGTGCCGCATTTTCCACAGACCAGCAGTTCTGTTAAGGCATATTTGCTGGAATACTTTCCGAGTTCGGTTTTTACGTCTTTCTGCTTTTTCCGGTTGAGACTGGAACGCCTCGCCATTTCCTGCTGGACGCGGTCGAATACTTCCCGCGGAATAATGGCCGGATGATTGTTCTGTACATAGTATTGCGGCCGGTCTGTGTTTTTGCATTTCTTCTTGCTGATGCAGTCTGCCACATAGGTCTTGCACAGCAGCGCATCCCCCTTATACTTTTCATTCCGGAGGATGGACTGGATCGTTGTGGTGCTCCATGTCTGCTTGCCGGTCGGAGACAGAATGTGCTGTTCTTCCAGCTTCTGTTTGATCAGGCTGATACTGTCCCCTTCGAGATACCGCTCATAGATGAACTGTACTGTATCCGCTTCTTCCGGCACGATTTCCGGTTTCCCGTCCTCTCCCTGGCGGTATCCGAGAAAATTCTTGTAGCTGATCGCCACATTGCCTTTTTCGGCACTTTTTTGCTTGCCCCATTTGACGTTCCCGCTGAGAGATTCGGACTCTGACTGGGCAAAAATCCCATGCATGCTGATGTAGATTTCACTTGTCATGTGCATGGTATTGAGACCTTCCTTTTCGAAGATCACAGGGATTCCCAGCGCTTTCAGTTCGCGTATATAGGTCAGGCAGTCAACCGTGTTGCGGGCAAACCGTGATACCGACTTGGTGATGATCTGATCAATCTTTCCCTGACGGCACATCCGAATCATTTTCATGAAATCCTTGCGCTTGTATGCCTGCGTGCCGCTGATGCCCTCGTCAGCAAATATTCCAGCCAGTGACCATTCGGGATTGCTCATGATTTTGTCGGTATAGGCGTTTACCTGTGCCTCAAAACTCAATTCCTGGTCATCGGAATCCGTGGATACCCGGCAGTAGGCTGCTGTGCGGAGTTGCCGTTTTACTTTCGTGGCATCTTCCGGCAGGAGTGTCGGCGGGATTACGGTTACCCGCTTTTGAGTTGTCATCTGTTCCATTCAGTTTCCTCTTTTCCGGCTGCCTGATCGCTTATCCGTTTCAGTCTGATCGTGTCGTCATCTATCAGATGTACAGCCACAGCCATTTGTTTGATTTTCCGTATAAAATCGGGAGAGCATGGATCGGCATTCCGAAAATCCATACTCTCCCTTGGGACAGTCCGATTCAATTGATATTGCTGTGCGGCACATTCATAAATCTTTTTCTGCAGGGAATCACCATCCGCATCGAGTCTTTGCAGATCCCGTTCTATCTCATTGTTCAGCCTGCGAATATCAGTCAGAAGCTCATCAGAGGGTTGCTGCATTTCGGGTGGCATGAACGAAAGCTGTTCACTTGTTTTATCCCACAGTTCTTTGTCTGTGATGCAGTAGACCGCTTTGCAGTCGGGATTGGTGCAGTAGTGCTTTGTCGTGTTTTTCCAGCGGGCGTCATATCGCCGTATAACCGGGTGCCCGCATTTCCCGCATAGGATCGGGATTACAGAGGATGAAAACACTTCCTGACGGTTACAGCCTTTCTGGGTATTCCTTTCTGCCATAATCCGCTGCACTTCCTGAAAAGTTGACTCATCAATGATTGGCGGATATTGATCCGTTCCCAGATACCGCTGGTCAGTCAGTATCCGCTGCACACGGTTTTTGTTCCAGGTGTACTTGCCGGGGGCATATTCGATTTTGTCTTCCGACAATTCTTCGGCTTTCGCCTTCAGCGATATTCCCTGTATGTACTCCGCGAAAATACCACGCAGGGTTTCCGTCTGCTGCCGGTTGATCTCAATCCGGCCGTTTTCCATCGTGTATCCAAACGGTATGATCATTTTCTTCTGCACCTCCTGGTATAATATTGCGGAAGCTGTTCTGTCACTTCCAGCCCGCCCTTGATATGAATCCGCAGCTCTGTATCGGACAGCACGGTGGCGTATTGGATCACAGAGCGTATCAAATCCTCGTCATAGACGGTTATTTCGCCGTCCATATCGTCCAGCGTGTCTTTCAGCTCATGGAGTTCTGCCAGCAAATCGTCATTCTCATTCTGTTTCAGCAATGTCCGGCGCTGTGAGCGCAGGGCGTTGATCTTATCGCCGAGCGCGTTGCTTTGTGCGGCAAAATCGGCGGTTTCCAAGATTCCGGATGCGAGAAGGTCGGCGATGACAAGGCTTTGTTTGGAAAGGGAGGCGATCTGCTGATCGATCTCCCAAATTTTCACCTGCGTTCCGTTTCTTTTGCTCTGTAGGGTTTCCATGCGGGTTATGAGCGGAAGGAGGATTTCTTCTCTGTGACAATAGAGCGTGTTGACGCATCGGAGAAAAGCGGCGCACACATCGGCTTCCGGCAAAGTGACTCCGCTGCATTCCGACCGGCCGCTGGTACTGTATGCACAGCCCCAAACGATTCCGCTTTTCCTCTTGATCCTGCGGAAGGTATGGCCGCATTCCCCGCAGACCAGCATTCGTGACAGCGCATGACCGCCTCCGGTTGTATCGGTATTTCTTCGGGAAGCTTCCAGAGCGAGAATCGCCTCGCGTTCTTTTCTGGTCCAGATCGCCGGGAGTGCGTTTTCGACATAGTACTGGGGACGGGAACCGTCATTCAGGATTTTACGCGGTGGCCACTCATTGGTGGTAATATGCTTTTGAAGCAGGGCGTCCCCAACATACCGCTCATTATTCAGGATATAGTCAATGGCAAAGGCTGTCCATTTCCGTCCTCTGTTGGTGATCCCATTCTGATTAAGGTAATCCGCAATTTTTTGTTTTCCGCTGCCCTGCAGGTACATATCTTTGATCTGATTGACGACTTTTGCTTCCTCTGGATGGATGACATGTTCTGAACTGCTGATGAGGGCATAGCCATATGCGGGGCAGCAACCGAGGAATTCTCCTTTTTTCATCCTCGTTTCATAACTCCACCGCATATTGTTGCCGTGGGATATGGACTCGTCCTGCGCCTGTGTGCCGGACATTGCAAGCAGCACCTCGCTCGGCATATCTGCTGTATCAATGCCCTCCTTTTCAAACAGGACGCTTACCCCATACCGGGCAAGCAGCCGGACCGTTTCCAGGCAGTCCACGGTGTTGCGTGCGAACCGGGATACCGATTTGGTAATCACCCGGTCGATCCTGCCTTTCTTACAGTCTGCGATGAGACGGTTGAAATCCTCACGTTTTTTGGTACCTCTGCCGCTGATGGCTTCGTCCGCATAGACGTCCACCAGCTCGGCGTTTTCCATTTTGCCGACCATTTCCGTATAATACTTCACCTGGGCGGCAAAGGACAGTTCCTGATCGCTCGAATCACTGGACACCCGGCAGTACGGTGCATACCGTACCCGCGGTGCGCTATCTGCCGATGGTTCTCTGTTTGGCAGGATAGCGGTGATGGTTCTCGGTGCTGTCTGCATATGTTTTCCTCCTTTCGGCAGCCATTGTTTTTCTCATGGTGTTGTCTGTCTCCTTTCCTTATTTTGTATTTTGTGCTTTTAGGCAACACCAACACTATCACAGGAGTTCAGACATATCCAGCGACTATGGATAAAGTTATCAATTAGGACATACTTAATGAAGGACTCATTTGTTCCTCTGCAATTTTTTGAATTCCCATATATTCCTTTTCGGAAATCACGCCTTTTTCATACAGAAACCGAAGCAGGCCAAGCTCCCAGTAATAGGCCGCTTTCTGGATGGTCTGTGCTTTTTTCTCATTCACGCCATTCACCTCTCATGCCAAGGCTGACCGCCATGGCCTTATTTATTTGCAGAATATCTTCATGGGAAAGCTGTCCGAGATAATCAGACAGGCGCGTCTTATCAATGGTTCGAATTTGCTCCAGCAGGATTGTGGATTTACTTTCCAAAAATTCACAGTCAATAACGATATGTGTCGGCTGTGCCTGCTTTTTCTGTACCGAGGTTATGGGAGCGACAATCGTTGTCGGGCTGAACCGGTTTCCGATATCGTTTTGCAGGATCAGGACCGGACGTGTCCCGTCCTGTTCGCTGCCAATAACGGGAGACAGATCGGCGTAGTAGATTTCGCCTCGTTTTACGTTTTTCATTCCGTTGTTCCTCCGAAGTTCATAAGTAAAAGCGCAAAGGGCGGATCGTTCCGCAAAAGCGGGTTTGTTTTCCGCCCTTTGCGCCATAACATCGTTTTGCGTATTGACCGATATTTAACCTCGTTCCCCCTCGGTCAGCGGGAACACATCTTCCGGCTGTGCATTCAGCCTCATTGGAATTTCACCACCCCGTGGTTCTCACCGGGCCGCCCTCCTTTGCTGCGACGGCTTGCGGCGGATATGCCGCTTCACGCTCGGCTTTAGGACTGGACGGAAGTATCATGATCCCTTCTGCCGGTCATCGCCTTCGGTGCGGATGCGCCGCACCGTCTGAGCCTTTGCTCAAATAGCTTGCCGGGGATTGCCCGACAGCAGAAGGAACGTAAAAGATGTGCTGGTATGAAATTGTCAAGGTGCTGATCCGCCCCTTCGGTCATCCGGAGTGGCAGGGAGAAGAGAGAAATTCTTTTCTCACCTGTATAGGAATGAAAATCGGTTTTTGCACACCCTGCAGGATCAATTTTCCAAATGTTTTTTTAAGTGGCGTAAGATTCGCTGCTTCCGTTTGTGTATTGCATTGCGGAACACACCTGTCTGCTCGGCATATTCACGCTCGCTCATGCCCTTGAAAAAGAGCGCCTCAACCAGTTCCTGATCGGATCGATTCAGGGAAAGGATTGCCTTTCGCAGTGTGTTCATTAACCCTTTCTTGTCGATGAGCTTTTCAGGCCCTTCCTCATCCGATAGGAATTCATGGAAGTTTTCAACCTTTCCGTCATCGCCGCCGATGAGCGCACTGAAAGGCGTTTCATGGGCAGAATGCTTGTCATTGTTTTTGCTGATCCGCCACTCACTGCGGCGGTATTCATCGTAGACCTCTTTCGAGACCGCTGTTTCCTCATATTGAGATATAACGGTATTCCAAACCAATAGGGTGTATTGTTTGGCCATTTGCCTTTCCTCCGTGATTTTGAGATTTTGATGGGTGAATCAAAATCCCAGATCACGGGTACCTGGCTATGGCGCTCTGCCAAAAGGCTGTATACATAAGAAGTCCTTTCCGCAGCGGTAAAGCCTTGAAAGGACTTCTCGTCATCGTACAAAGCGGATGCGGGGACGCAAAAAAAGCACCGTAAAAGCGGAATCACAAATCAGGCATGGTTATCCTGTCGGATTCCGGCTTTGTACGGTGCAAGGGCAGTCACGATCATCAGATCGGCTCCGCATACGCGATTGAAAGTCGTTATTTGTTATTCAGTTTTTTGAAGTAGTTCTCGCCGTAGTATTTTCTCTTGAGCCGCCGGCCGCCTTTTTGCTTCCGGAAGTAGGCGAAGTTCATGATATATTGCGATTTGCATTTGGGACACTTGGAAATGAAGTGTCCACTGACATCCGAAAACACCCGGTCAATGACAAACTGGCATTTGGGGCATCTTACTTCCCGCACAGAAAGTCCAGCTGCTTCTCTTTCGCACAGTTCCAGCTTGGCTTGTACGTCCGGCGGCGGTGGCGGACGGTCATATCGCTGTTTTCCCTGGCTGTTATTCATTTCCGTCACCACCTTTCATCATCAGCCGAAAGTATTCCGGCATATCCCTTTGCTCCAGAAGCTCATATTTCTTGAGCTGGATCAGCATGGACGAGTAAGACACACCAAGCTCGTCCGCCATCTGCTGCATAGCAGGCTTCATCTCTGGCAGGAATACGCAGTCCCCGTATACCGGGATCTTCTTCCTATGCATATGCCTGCGAACGGAGGCGGTCAAAACGGCCCGCGGCATCAGAAGCATGGCGGCCATCGTGTTTGCCTGACATTCTCCCAGATTCCAGCGGTCACGCAGTTCCGCCATGCTGTAAGTGCGCTCGGTATCGTACAGCCTGTTGAAACAGGCGGTGTTTTGGGTGGGATCGGCCCGACGGAGAAGAATGTGGCTGATTTCGTGCGCTTTTACAAAACGGCAGCGGCTCCGTTCTTCCGGGTGCTGCAGAAACTGTTCCAGTACCACATAGTCCCTTGGGAAAATAACCGCCTTTTTCACTCCATTCCGGAACACTTTCAGCGCTGTGTTCCCATCAGCCGCAAATCCGATTTTATCGGGATCATCCTCGGCAATTCGTTCATACACAATCGTGACGCCCAGAAATCGGGCGACTCGGTCGATATCGATGCATTTTGGCGGCGGTTTTCCGCAGGACACTTCCACCAGTCCTTCAGCGATCTGCTCAATTTCCCTGTTTGAAACATACACCTGCATCTCTATCCCTCCTGTTTCAAGCGGCTACAGCGCTTTGATGACATGCTGGGCCACGCCTTGTATGGTACATTCCTGAACGTAGATGTCTTTCATACGGCTGTTTTCCGGATGCAGCCGGACACATTGGCGCTGGTGGTCTTTGTAATACCGTTTAAGGGTGGTTTCATTCTCTACCAGTGCCACCACGATATCTCCTTCTTCCGCTGTTGTCTGTTTTCGGACAACCACCAGATCGCCGGGTTCGATTCCCGCTTCAATCATGGAATTTCCATTTGCGCGGAGAAGGAAGAATTCGCCGCTGCCGAACAGCGCCGTGGGCAGGGCAACATATTCCTCAAAGTTTTCTTCTGCATATTCCGGCAGGCCGCAGGAGATGGAACCCAATACTGGCGACAAGGTGAATTCTGCGTCTGCCTTTTGGGTGACGGAAGTTTCCAGTGTTTTCCCGTCATAATGCAGCCTGCCAAGCTGGTTCATCTCCCGCAAATATGCATGGATAGTGCTTCTGGAACAACCGACATCGCTGGCGATCTCTGTAATGGATGGGGAGCGGTGATGGGCAAAAAAGAACCGCTCAACGGATTTCACGATTCTGTCCATCGTTTCTTCGCTTTTATATCTCATAAGCCATTCCTCCAAGCCGTAAGCCGAACAAGCTGTTCGGGATAGGTATATTATACCAGCTTCTCTCTTTGGATTCAATGTGCTTGACCCAAAAGAAAATGAGGTGTTAAAAATCATTAACACCTCATCTGTCTTCTGCAAATATTCTTGCGATCCGGTTCATTTCCTCTGCACAGTTTTCAGGTGCAAGGATTCGTATCTTTCCCATAAACTGAAATACCCATCCGTAAAACGTGCCGCTGGGATTGACCTCAATCGTCACAACAAAGTGGCTGTCATCAACTTTGCGGGCAGGGACAGACTCGCCATAGTCATCAATGATGACCCGCATCATGTCATTTTCGCACAGCAGCTCCACAAGCATGGGCTGTTCACCAGCAAACATATCCACCATTTTGTTGGTGTAGGCGGCTATATCAAAATCCTCCGGCGCAGAAAAGCCCGCATTCAAAATCTCTGCGCCAGCCAAACGATCCACCCGGAAGTGTGCGATGCTCTGGTGTTTATGGGAAAACCCAATTAGATAGTAGTGATCGTTCTTCCATTCCAGTGCATAAGGGTCCACAATGTAGCGGTAGCTGTCATGCTTTAAAACTTTCTTTTTTTCTGCGGTGTATTCATAATACTGAAACTGAATCTGCCGGCCCTCTAAAATGGCGGTTTGAATGCTGTCGATGATGTAATAGACCTTTTCATTCTGTGGCTTTACCCGGCTGGACAAGGCTGCTAATCTGCGCAGCTGTTCGGCCTGCGGCCTGCTGGTCAGGCGGCACAGTTTCTGAACCAGCTGCTCCGACTTCCTGGCAGAGATGATTTTGGAGGACGCCACCGCATCCGTCAGCATCTTCAGTTCTGGATATTCAAAAATGCGGCTTCCAATGAAATACTGGTTTTGGGTACTTTTGACCACCACAATATCTATGCCGGCTGCAATCAATACATCCAAATCAGCATACACCGTTTGCCGGACAGCGGAAATGTTTCTTTCTTTCAAATAGGCAAGAATGTCCGACACCGTCGCTGGATGAGCTTCATCGGTCTGCTGATATAGGAAGCGGAGCAGCTCGATAATGCGGATATTCGTTTGATTTTGCATGACTTTCATCCCCCTTTTTTACAGAAGCAAATGTGTCAGCGTCTTCCGGAAGCATACTTGCCCATGTTGATGTCCAACACCCCTCTGGGCGGCTGGATCAGGGCGTCCTCATACTGGCACTTCCACTGAATTTCTCGGCTCATCTGGCCATCCACTACACCGTCTATCGTCTCCCCATCCTCAATGGGGTTGTCGTTGGACAGAATATACGAAGCCACATTGTAGGCATGGTTTACCACCCAGTTGGGGTCCATGTCGTGGAAATGGTACTGGAGGTCCGGCAGAAACAGAGTGCTCATGCCCACAGTGTCCACAATCATATCCTCGGTGTCTTGGATATTGAAAAACCGGACATTGACACCGAAACGGATAAAGCGATCAGCACCCTCGATCTGGTGGGAGCGCACATCTTCAGCCAGGAACAGCTTGCCGCAGTTCTGAAAGTAGAACGCCTCGCACGTGGGGTACAGCTCCGCCAGAGCCTCTACAAAGTCGGCATTCAGGTTGGCCCGCTCCAGAGCCGGAAGCGCCGCCGCCAGCATATCGGTGGCCACAACCTGATACCGGCACTCCCGGAAGATCCGCTCCCGATCCTCCTGGCAGTCCCACATCTGGCTCATGAGGAATGCATCGAAGCCTTTGCCCTTAAATTTGTTGCACCCCATCACCATCAGCTGCACCGGAGCCTTGCCGTCCTTGAATTCCGCTATATGCTCCAGCGCGGCAAAGCCCGCTGTTTTTTTATCATGGCAGAAACACTCTACCGCTCCGATGTGTTTTTCCATCACGGCGGTCATGCTGTCCTTGTCCGGCATGGGCACCGGCTCTTTGAACAGCATCTGAATGAGATAGGGGCCACCGGGCTGGGGGCCTTTTTTGTCGTTCAGGTTTTGCTGGAAGGCTTTATTGCTCATTTGGTTTCCTCCTTCTTTTCTGGGAACAGTTTCCACCGAAACTCCAGCTCTTTCTGGACAAACTCTTTCGGCAGGCCGCGGGGGTTGGCGATGAGATACCATACCCGAAAGGTGCGCTTCTCTGGGTCTGTTTCCTGCCGGTAGAGCTGATAGCCCGCCTCATCCTCCTGTGTCCACTGTCCTGTCTGCCGCTTGGCCTGCACAAAGGGTTCCACCACCTGGTCCAGTTCCTCTTTGGTGCGGCTTGAGGCCCAGGCATGATCCACATCATTGGCGTGGGAGAGGTGGAACAACATCGAACCCATCCAGTTTTTTGCCTTGTGTTCAGGTGTTCCGCGCAATTCTGCCTGACGGCGGTACTCCTCCATCTGCTCCGCCGTTCCGTACCGTTCCACCATCTGCTCCCGCACATGGATGCACCAGCTGTAATCCTCCGGCTGGGTAAAGGGGGCGCAGACCGGCTGGAGCGCCTCTGCTGGGTCCACCTCAAAGCGGTCGATAAAGTCGAGGTAGTGAGCTTTGATCAGGGGCAGAAAGGTGTCCAGCAACC
>ERZ827037.1192-NODE-1192-length-29293-cov-3.841439_pt1 | contig 29293 bp, 25 predicted proteins | sample MGYA00519924_ERZ827037 | MGnify/ENA primary metagenome ERZ827037 (study PRJEB31778, sample SAMEA3449250) | human gut metagenome | biome: human gut; feature: human-associated habitat; material: faeces | place: United Kingdom | collected 2010/2012 ...
ATATGTCGGATATGATGAAGGCGGACAGCTCACAGAGGCAGTCAGAAGAAAACCGTATTCTGTTGTACTATTTGATGAGATCGAGAAAGCACATCCGGATGTATTCAATGTCCTGCTTCAGGTGCTGGATGACGGAAGGATTACGGATTCACAGGGCAGAACCGTAGACTTTAAGAATACGATCCTGATCATGACTTCCAATATCGGGGCGAATTATCTTCTGGAAGGAATCCGGGAAGATGGCACGATCGAAGAATCAAACCAGAATCTGGTCATGAATGACTTAAGAGCACATTTCAGACCGGAATTTTTGAACCGTCTGGATGAAATAATTATGTTTAAACCATTGACGAAATCCAATATTCATGCCATCATTGATTTGTTAGTAAAAGATGTCAACAAGCGTCTGGCAGACAAAGAACTCTCCATTGAGCTGACGGATGCTGCGAAGAATTTCGTAGTGGAAGGCGGATATGATCCGATGTACGGAGCAAGACCGCTGAAGAGATATCTCCAGAAGAATGTGGAGACGCTGGCAGCAAAACTGATCCTTGCAGGAAATGTGGGCAGAGGAGATCGGATTGAGATTGATGTTGTTGACGGAAAATTAGAGGCAAAAGTGAAAGGACAGATCGTCGCATGACACCCGTTATTTTCCATATAGATGTCAACTCGGCTTATTTAAGCTGGACTGCAGTCGAACAATTAAAAAATGGTGCCGGAACAGATTTGCGTATGATCCCGTCGATCATCGGCGGAGATCAGAAATCCCGTCATGGGGTTGTTCTCGCAAAGTCAATTCCGGCAAAAAGATATGGCATCCGCACAGGGGAACCTGTTGCGAATGCCTTTCGTAAGTGTCCGAATCTGGTGATGGAACCGCCGGATCATAAGATGTACCGGGAAAAAAGCCGGATGCTGATGGACTATCTTCGGACATTTACGAAAGAAATCGAACAGGTCAGTGTGGATGAGTGCTATGTGGATATGACACAGGCGATGGAAGGTTTCTATTCTCCGGTTGATGCGGCTATGTTGATCAAGAACGGAGTTCGGGAGAAGTTCGGTTTTACGGTCAATGTGGGAATTTCTTCGAATAAGCTGCTGGCAAAGATGGCTTCGGATTTTGAAAAGCCCGACAAGGTACATACCTTGTTTCCGGAAGAAATCCGTGTAAAAATGTGGCCTCTTCCGATTGGAGAACTGTATATGGCAGGGCATTCCAGTGTGGAGATCCTGAAAAAGCTGGAAATTCTGACGATTGGAGACCTGGCACAGGCAGATCCCAGACTGATCACGCTGCATTTGAAGAGCCATGGACAGATGCTCTGGGAGTTTGCAAACGGAATCGATCATTCTAGTGTACAGTCACAGCAGGCAGAAGCAAAAGGGGTTGGAAATTCTACGACATTGTCAAAGGATGCAGAAACACTGGAAGAAATCCGTCCGGTCTTTGCACATCTGGCAGCGAGTGTTGGTGAAAGACTCAAAAAAGCCGGTCAGAAAGCATCCATGGTCAGTATGGAAATCAAATATTATGATTTCCGAAAGATTTCTCATCAGAAACAGCTGATGCAGCCGACATCGGATCAGAATGTTCTTTATGAGAGTGCCTGTGAACTGTTTGAAGAAGTATGGACAGGTGAACCGGTCCGCCTGCTTGGAATCCGGACGGCAAAACTGGTGGATGAAAAAGAGCCCATGCAGCTATCTATTTTTGATATTGAAATCCCAAAACCTTTGGATGAGAAGCATCAGAAATTAAAAGATGCGATGGAGAAGCTGGATGCCCGTTTTGGAAAAGGGACTGTCATTAAGGCAAGTCTGATGAAAAAAGAACCGAATACAAAAGAGAAAGACGAAAAGAGAAGATAAATGAGACGAAATTATAATCTGGAGATCATACGGATGATTTCCTGCTTTTTTGTGATTGTGATCCATGTGACCAATTATTTTTGCAGGGCATATGGAGAAATTACACAGAGTGAGTATTTGTTCGCACTTTTACTGGATACACTGGCGAGAGTAAGTGTTCCCTGTTTTTTTATGATCTCCGGAGCATTGCTTCTGGGAAGAGAAGAACCGTTGAAAAAACACGGGGAGAGACTGCTTCGTTTTTTGATCGCACTGGTAGTATGGAGTGTAGTGTATTATATCTGGAATCGTGCTTTTATGAAGACAGAATATAATCTGAAAGAGATTCTGTATGTACCGACAGAGCCGCATTTGTGGTATCTTTATGCGATGATCCCGATTTATATGGTATTGCCGTTTTTCCAGGTCATGTGCAAAGGAATGAGCAGAAAGCTGGAGAGAACTCTGCTCGTTGTCTGCGGCGCTTCCGTAGTCTTCAACTATATGGTTTCCCTGCAAAACGGGGAAGCGTATTATGATTTGCCACTGGTCGGAGATAAGGTGTATATGTTTTATATTTTTATCGGGTATTTTATTTATAAGTACCGGAGAGAGATCCGGATCAGCCAGAAAGGGGCAGCCGCAATTTTTAGCGGCTGTATGACCGGCATGTTTGCTCTGACAGTCTTTCTGACACAGCGGTCAGGGGAGCATTATGAACGGGTTCTGGAATACGGCTGTCCACTCACTGTACTTGCAGGCGCTGCATTTTTTATGATTCTGATTCGTTGGCAGAATGGTGAGATCTGTTTGAAAGAAAGGAAAAGAAGGCTTCTTGATATTGGTTGTGGATGTTCGTTTGGGATCTATCTGATCCACATTCTTTTTCTGGATGGATATAAAAAATATGCAGAACCGACTACTGTATCTGCGTGGATTGCAGTGCCGGTTCTGATTGCCGGAATCGGAGGGCTATCCCTTCTGTGTGTTACACTTCTTCGAAGAAGCCGCATTGGACGGGCAATTACGTAATACAAGGTATGTGATGCCGCATCCTGTCAGGATTCCGATGCTGTCTACAAATACATCTGTAATCTGGGGAGACCTGCCGGGAATAAAGGACTGGTGGAATTCGTCCCCGGATGCGCAGATGACACAGAATAAAAATAGAGCCAAAAGCAGTTTTTTCCCACGAAGACCATAGGTATAAAACGGCAGGGCAGCCAGCAGAGTCAGGATCAGGTATTCCGTGGCGTGGGCTGCTTTGCGCAGAGGATATTCGATTTTTTCGGTATAATGTTCGATTGTCTCTTCCGCCAAGTCCTGATGAAAGAGGGTATCACAGACAGTGACGATCTGCCTGCTTACTTTTTGGCTCAATCCCCCGGAAGTTGTTCCGTTTTGATTGGAAAATCCAAAGATGGTACAGAGCATGACAATGACCGGAAGAATGGTCAGAGGTTTTAAAATAGATTTCCATCGTTCTTGTTTCATATCTGAAAACTCCTTTGTATTCAAACTGATACTAATTGTAACATTGCGGATGAGATGTGGCAATGTTTTATCTGCCGGAAAGCCAAACCTTACAAAAACGTAAGACAACAGTTGTGATTTGTAATGTGAATCAATGGAACAAGCTTCTGTGTTCCAGTTATAATAAACGAGAAGTAAGAAAACGGGAGAAATGAAAGGAAGGAATGACGATGACATTACTGGAAGTAAAGAATCTGAAAAAAATATATACCACACGATTTGGAGGAAATCAGGTACAGGCGCTTTCCAATGTGAACTTTTCGGTGGAGGAAAAAGAATATGTGGCGATCATGGGAGAGTCCGGATCCGGTAAGACGACGCTTCTTAACATCCTGGCGGCACTTGATAAACCGACAGAAGGGAAGGTTTATCTGAAAGGACGGGATCTTGGAAAATTAAAAGAAAAAGAGATTGCGGCATTTCGAAGACAGAATCTGGGATTTGTATTTCAGGATTTTAATCTGCTGGATACATTTTCGTTAAAGGATAATATCTTTCTGCCGCTGGTTTTATCTGGAAAAAAATATCCGGAGATGGAGCAGAGATTAAAGCCGATTGCAGAAAAGCTTGGAATAGAGAGGCTTCTTGATAAATATCCTTATGAAGTATCCGGAGGACAAAAGCAAAGGGCAGCGATTGCAAGAGCGCTGATCACGAATCCGCAGCTAATCCTGGCGGATGAACCTTCAGGGGCATTGGATTCAAAGGCAGCAGACAATCTGATGAACTTGTTTGCAACAATTAATCAAGATGGCCAGACAATTGTTATGGTAACACATAGTGTAAAAGCAGCCAGCAGTGCAAAAAGAGTTCTGTTTATCAAAGATGGTAAAGTGTTCCATCAGCTGTTCAGAGGCAATCTTAAGAATGAAGAGATGTACCAGAAGATTGCAAATACCTTAAAAGTTCTGGCGGCAGGAGGTGAGAGTGATGAATAGTTTTATATATGAAAAACTTGCAGTCACGAATCTGAAAAATAACCGGAAAACATATGTGCCGTATATTATCACTGCAGTTCTCACCGTTATGATGTTTTATATGATAGATGCGCTGAGCCGAGGAAAAGGAGTGGCGATGAATACTTTGCAGATATGTCTGCAGTATGCAACTGGTGTGATCATCGTATTTGCTGTGATTTTCCTGTTCTATACGAACAGCTTCCTGATCAAACGACGGAAAAAAGAGATCGGCGTATATAATATTCTGGGAATGGGAAAACGCCATATTGCGCGGATGATGGCAGTAGAGACGATTCTGACTGCCGGGATCAGTATTCTCGGAGGACTGCTGTCCGGGATCATATTTGGGAAACTGATGTACCTGCTGCTTCTTAAGATTATGCATAATAGTGTGGATATGCAGTTTTCGGTTAATGGAACTGCAATCGGACATACGGTACTTTTGTTTGCTGTGATTTTTCTTCTGACCTATGTGTATAATGTCCTACAGCTGGTGAATCCGGTCGAACTTCTGCATGGAGGCAACCAGGGGGAAAAAGAGCCAAAGAGCAGATGGCTTCTTGTAGTGATCGGTGTGGCAGCACTTGGATGCGGATACTGGATTGCACTTACGACAGAAGCCCCATTAGAGGCACTTTTGAAATTCTTCGTTGCTGTGGTTTGTGTGATCATAGGAACATATGCAATTTTTATTGCCGGAAGTATTGTGGTTTTGAAAATACTCAGGAAAAATAAAGCATATTATTACAATCCAAAGCATTTTACAAGTGTGTCAGGGATGCTCTATCGCATGAAGCAAAATGGAGCAGGCCTTGCAAACATCTGTGTGCTCAGTACGATGGTGCTGGTCATGGTATCTACAACCGTATCTTTATATGCCGGAATGGAAGACATTCTGGACTCTCGTTTCCCAAGAGATGTGTCCATCGTCTGCAATAAGGCAGATATAGACAATGAAGAAATGATCGACAGGCTTATAAAAGAGCAATGTAAGAAAAGTAATGTAAAGATCACCGACAGGGTGAGCTACAGATATGGAAGCATAAATGCTGTTTTAAAGGGGAATAACCTGGAGAAGGTAGAACAATACTATCCAGATAAAAACTTTTATTATGTAGAGATGCTTTCACAGGAAGAGTATAACCGGATAGAAAAGAAGCATATTTCACTGAATGAAGATGAGATACTGGCTTACTGTACGAATGGTACACACGGAAAAGACAAGATTACGATCGCAGATCAGACCTATCAGGTGAAAGAAGAACCAGGAGAGATGAAAAGTCAGCCAAAAAACACGACTGAAATGTATAAGACATTATATCTTGTATTTGCAGACGCAGAACAGATTGAACGGATTCAGCCATTTTCTTATGCGGATAAATTTAACCTGAAAGGAGAAGAGAAAAAACAAAAAGAAGCTCTGGAACGTATAGAAAAAGAATTTTATGAACAGATTCCGGAAGGAACGATGGAAAGCCGTATGCTAAGCCGCTCTTCTTTCTATGAATTATACGGAGGACTGTTTTTTATTGGCATTTATCTGGGAAGTCTGTTTGTCATGGCGACGGTTCTGATCATTTACTATAAGCAGATATCAGAAGGGTATGACGACTGAGAACGTTATCAGATCATGCAAAAAGTCGGTATGAGCAAAAAAGAAGTGAAACGTTCGATCAGAAGTCAGGTGCTGAGTGTATTTTTCATGCCTTTGATTGTAGCGGTAATCCATGTTGCTGTGGCTTTTAAAGTCATGACAAAAATCCTGGGAGTGTTGAATCTTACAAATGTACCATTATTTGCAGGCTGTACAGTAATAACGATAGGTGTTTTTGCAGTGTTCTATATTATCGTTTACAGTATAACCGCAAAAGAATATTACCGGATCGTGAATTAATTAATTTTCATTGACTTTGTATCCGTCAGGTTGTATTGTTTTCTTAGAACGTTTTGCGAATCAAGGAGGAACTGAAAAAATGACAAAAGACGGCGAAAGAAATTTAGTAAAAGTAGAACATGTAAATGGTGGTGACGGATATATTATAAGAGAAGCAATGGTGACTTCAGAAGAAGTAGGAGAAGCCTGTAGAATGTATGCACGAATTCACCTGGATCCTGGATGCGAAGTTGGATATCATGAACATCACGGAGAGACAGAATCTTATTTCATTCTTACAGGACACGGAACATACGATGATAATGGAGAAAAACAGCCGGCGAATCCTGGAGATCTGTTCTTATGCAAAGACGGAGACGGACATGGTATTAAAAATACCGGTGATGAAGAGATGACCTTCATGGCTTTGATTCTGAAAAAATAGTATGCAAAGAAAATAACAAGAGGAACATATGCCAGACATATGTTCCTCTTGTTATCTTCAAAAGATTATAAATTCCGGAATACTTCCAATAACCGGTCGTTATCTTCCGGCATCATGATGCAAAAGCGTACATATTCTCCATCAAGACTTTCAAAAGAAGAGCAGTCGCGGATCATAAGATTCTGATGAATTGCTTTTTCAAAGACATCAAATGAAGTAACCCCTTCTTTTAAGATACGAACCAGTATAAAATTCGCATAAGCCGGATAGATTTTTACAGTATCCAGTTGGGAGAGCTCCTTACACATACGGGTACGTTCGGAATCAATCAGCTTCCAGGTTTTTTGAATGTATGCGGTATCTTTTAACATACGTTCGCCGGCATAGGCCCCGACGCTGTTAAGGCTCCATGGATTCTGGTGGGTAAGAAGTGTCTGTAAAAATTCCTGATTGCTGGTAATACCATAACCAAAACGAAGTCCCGGAGCTGCGAAAAATTTGGACACCCCGCGTATGACCATAAAATTGTCGAATTCAGACACCAGTGGAATGGCAGAAAGGACTGCATCTTCTGGTGCAAATTCAATATAAGTTTCGTCAATCATGACAAAGATATTCAAAGATTTACAGATGCTTAAAATCTGCTTCATCTCATCGGTACTGATGGCAGAAGAAGTCGGATTGTTCGGATTACAGATAATGAGTAATTCAATGTCACTTTCAAGTGTGGCAGTCAGGCCCGGAAGGTCTAATTGAAAATGATCCGGCTCTTTTAAATTATAATATTCCAATGTACCGCCGACCAGATTCAGTTCTCTTGCATATTCAGAATAAGTTGGTCCGAGAAGAAGAGCTTTTTTGGGAGCACGCTGGTTAATAAGAAGGGAGATCAGTTCCGTAGAACCATTGCCTACAACAATGTGTTCTGGCTGCGTGCCTGTGTATTCGGAAATGGCTTTTTTTAGGTCAGTATAGTTGCGGTCCGGGTAGCTGCTTATGATGTCAAGGTGCTCTGCAAGATCTTTCTTTACCTGGTCAGATAATCCGAGAGGATTTACATTTGCACCGAAAAGGACAATTTTTTCCTTATCAAGATGATAATAATTTGCAATTTTTTCAAGATCACTTCCGTGAAATTCTGGTTTGTTTTTCATAGCATTCCATCCTATCATAACAGTTTGCTGCGGTTCTTTTGAAAATCAGGACTTGAAAGATGCTCATTTTTGGACTGCAGCAACGTTTTTTATAATTTTAAGATTTTCAGTTTACGGCATTGCCAGCAGTTGACAAACAATGCTATAATTTATTATAGTATGTTTTAAGAAAAAAGCAACGAAAGAAGCAGGTGTAGGACTTGAAAAATAAAATCCAGAAATTTTCGAAGGGTGACTTTCAGCTGGTACGGCCGGATGTGATATTCGATGAAACCAATCTTGTTCTTATTATAGGAGAAGGGGAAGTATACAGAGGAAGTTTTACCATGAGAGCGAATAATGAAGGCAGAATACGAGGTTTGGTATACTCGTCTTCTTTTCGTGTTCATTTTAAAGATCAGGGATTTGAAGGAAATCCGACAAAAGTAGAATTTACTTATGACGGACGCGGCCTTCGTCCTGGACATGTCGAAAAAGGAAAATTTACAGTCGTATGTACCGGAGGGGAATACGAACTGACATTTACGGCAATTATAGAAAAACCATATGTAATGACTTCATATGGAAAAGTACAGGGAACAGATGATTTCCGCAAATTGGCGATTAAGGATTTTTCGGAAGCAGGAAGACTGTTCCGGTCAAAAGAATTCTATGAAATATTAAAATATGAAAATGAGAGAACGTTTTACCTCTATGATAATATGCGCAAATGGTCTCTTGGAGAGCAGGCTATGGAGGAATTCATGGTTGGTATCAAACAGAAAGAATGTATTTTCCTGACGTTACAGGGAGAAGGAATGCTGTTTGAAGATCTGACAGAATCTACAAAGGGAACTCTTACGATTATGAAGAATACGTGGGGGTATATGCCGATCAGGATTGTGACAGTCGGTGATTTCCTGAAAGTTTCAAGACCAGAGATCAGTACGGAAGATTTTGTGGGTAATACACATGAAATCGAGTACGTTATAAGAACGGAGAAGCTTCATGGTGGCCGTAATTATGGTGCGCTGAAGCTTGTGACGCCATATGAGACGCTGACATATGAAGTGGAAGTAGTGCAGAATCAGGATTATGATGAAGACCACCGTATGGCAGAACTTTTAATGGCACAGATCATTAAGGAATATGTAGGTTATGTGGCTGGAAGGATAAAGCTGGAAAACTGGGTGGAAAGTGCCATTGAAAGAGCCGTCGAACTCCGGAAGATGGAGCCGATGAATGAAATCTATCAGTTGATGTTAGCAAATATCTATCTGATCGGGAATAAAGTAGAAGAAGCAAAGTGGATTCTGGAAAATTATAATTATAACCGTTTCGCAATCGGAAAAGATCCGCTTACGAATTGTTATTACCTTTATCTGACAGCTAAAATCCGTGGTGATGAAGATTATGAAGACCGGGTACTGGATGAGATTGGTAAGACATATATGAGACATCAGGATTCATGGTGGATCCTTGCAATGATCCTGAACCTGGATCCGAGATATAAGAATCCGTATAAACGTCTGGAACTGCTGGAAGAGCAGTTTGAATACGGTATTCATTCGGTATTGTTCTATATGGAAGCTTATCTGTGCTATAAGGAAAAGCCGGCGTTATTAAAAAAGCTTGGGGTATTTGAAATCCAGGTGCTGAATTTTGCGACAAAATACCGCATGATGACAAAAGAACTTGCGCTGTATGTCTCAAATTTTGCAAGCCAGCAGAAAAATTACAGCAGTAAGCTGTTCAGAATACTGGAACGTATCTATAAGACATATGATGAGCCGATGATTCTGAATACTATCTGTACATTGCTGATCAAAGGAAATAAGACGCAGAAGAGATATTTCATATGGTATAAAAAAGCGGTTGATGCAGAGCTTAGGATTGCGCAGTTGTATGAATATTATATGATGACGCTTGATGAGGAGCGGGCGCATGGCCAGCTTCCAAAGCCATTGGTATTATATTTTATGCATGGCAATTCGCTGAATTATAAAAAAGCAGCATATCTGTATGCCAATATACTGACATATGAAGAATCGCAAAGCGAAATCTTTAAAAATTACAAAGAACAGATGATTGCATTTACATGGGATCAGCTGATGAAAAGGCATATCACAGAATCACTTCGTATCCTGTATAAGAGATTCTGTAAAGAAGATGAGATGCTTGCAGAACGGATGCAGGCGATGCGGGATGTCTGCTATTCATATGAGGTCAGAACCAAAGTCCCGAATATGAAGTGTATTCTTGTAATTGAAAAAGATGGTGCCGTGCGGCAGAGAATTCCATACGATGATGTAGATGGAGCAATCATCTATCTCTACGATAAAGAGTCAAGAATTGTATGGGAATCAGTAGAAGGACGCCATTACACAGATTCTATTCCGTATGAAACAAAGCGGTTATTCTATGAACCAAAATTCGTAGATATGTGCAGAAAATATGCGGTATCGAATGGAATCTGGGATCCGGAACCAGAAAAAGAAAAGCCGGATTATGAAAAACTGCAGGAAAGCAAAGATATAGAAAATTTTGATGATAAAGATCTGTTCATGCTGTGCAGTAAGAGAATACGGGAAGAAAATTATACAGAGGAAGATTTCCTGAGTGCTCTTACATTTGAGATGTTTGACCGCGGCCAGTACGATAAAGTAACACTTACGTATCTGGCGGAATATTACTGTGGACCGATCAGTGATATGAAACGTCTATGGAAAGTGCTGAAACAGTATGGCATACCTTCGGAAAAGGTTAGTGAGAGACTGATTACACAGATGGTATTTTCGGAGACGCTGTTCGAAGAAGAGCATATTTTTGAAGATTATTATATGTCGGACATTGTATATTTCCGTCTGAAGCAGGCATATCTTGCTTATGTTTCCAGGGAATATGTAGTAGGCGGACGAAAATTAGACAAATGTGTATTTGAGATCATTGCACAGGAGTTCGAACAGGAAGAAAAACTTCCGGATATCTGCAAAATTGCGCTTTTGATCTATTATTCGGATAAAGACTATTCGGAAGATATGGAAGTGATATTGCATCAGCTTCTCCGGGAAATGTGTGAAAAGCAGATGGTATTCCCGGCATATCTTGGATATAAGGAAGAATGGTTAAGAGAAGTGCAGCTTTATAATAAAGTGATGGTGCTTTACCGGTGTAAACCAGGAAAGAAAGTGAAGCTTTATTATAAAATGAAGCAGGGAGAACGGGAAGAACTGGGATATCATGCAGAAGCTATGCTGCCGATGTATGAATGTCTGTATGTCAAACAGTTCATCCTTTATCACGATGAGTCAGTCAATTATTATTTCCAGGAGACGGAAGATAATAAGGTGATGACAACAGAGAAAAAGGACTTAAAGCCGATAGAAAACCGTAAGCCGGTTGGAAAGTATCAGAGACTGAATGAACTGACAGCAATGAATACTTCGGCGATAAAATTAAAGACCATGCTGGATTTTGAAGAAGAAGAACGTATGGCAGATCAGATATTTAAAGTATATTAAAGAAATGGAAAGGAGGAGATGGTAATGACAAAAAGATGTGTTGTTGGATATGATCTGAATGAAAAAAACTGTCAGATCAGTTATTACAACGAGAACATGGAAGAACCGGAGACGATGGAAGTGGCATCAGATAATTATCAGATTCCTCTGATTTTGGGCTATTATAAAGATCACTGGGTATATGGACAGGAAGCAAAACAGCTGATGGAGTTCGGAGAAGGTAATATGATTACGGATCTGTTCCAGAAAGCAGTAAAGAGAAAAAAAGTACAGGTGGGAGATAAGATTCATGATGGAGTCTGGCTGCTGTCAAAATTCATCAGTCTTACGTTAAAGCATTTTGAAGAAATCGACTGTATTACATTTTCTGTTCCGTATACAAATGTAGATATGTCGAAGATGTTAAAAGGGATCGGAAGGCATATAGGTGTACCTGGAGAGCGTGTATACGTACAGGATTATAAAGAAAGCTTCTGTCAGTACATGTTCTACCAGCCAAAAGAATTATGGCAGTACGAATCAGCACTTTTTTACTGTGACGCACAGGAGATACGTGCCTACATGCTGCGCAGGCTGAATACAACAGGCGGAAGAAGAAGTGATATGTTTGTTACCGTAGAGGAAGTGGCCAATGCCTATATGAAGGAACTGGAAGCGATTTATCCGGTTTTGAATGAAGATAAGGCGAAGGATGCAGATGAAAGTTTCAAATCTTTCATTCAGAATGTATTCGATAAAAAGGTGGTATCATCGGTATATCTTACTGGAGAGGGATTCGAGAATAACTGGTATCCGAACTCTCTTAGGGTGTTATGCAATGGACGAAGAGCATTTATCGGCAATAATTTATATAGCAAAGGTGCATGTTATTCATCTATGCGCTATGCACAGAAATACGATGAGGGGCCAATCTATCTGGATGGAACAAAGCTGACAGAACAGATATCCCTGCGGATGCGGATTGCCGGACAGGAAGGATGGTATCCGATTGTTTCATGGGGAACACACTGGTATGAAGCAGACGGACAGTGGGAAGTGCTGCTGGAAGATACATCAGATATAGAAATCCATATAGAGACACTTACCGGAGAAGAACTCAGGGTAGAGAGTATTCCGCTGGAAGGACTTCCGCAGAGAAATGATTATTCCCTGAGATTACAGATTGAAGTGATGTTCATGGATGAGCAGACCTGCATGCTCCGGTTTAAGGATATGGGATTTGGTGAATTTTATCCGGCATCAGATTTCATGATAGAAAAGGAATTACATTTGGGAGGTATCAATGGGCAGTTTAATTCTTTGTCATAAAAAACGGGCCAGACGACCTTTTGAAATATCCAGGATTCATATGAGAATCTATACGATAGAGGAATTGTGTTACTATATTTGTAATAATCTGTATCTGATAGATTATACCATTGTAAATGACAGACTGTGCAAGTGGCTTGCAGACGAACTGGAACTTACAGAGATGGCAGATGAACTGAGAGAAAAATTAAGAGAGGATTGTTCGATGGAGGACTTTATCCTCACAATTTTGAGAAAATCAGGAATCTATACAGCAGCCGAAATCAATAAAATGAAAAATGTTCTGGAACAGCTGCAGTCACAGAAAAATGTGGAAAAAGAAAAATACAAAGCCGACAGTCTTCAGAACAGCAAAGAATATGAGGCAGCAATACTGGTATATCAGGCGATTCTTAACAAAGAAAGAGACGAATCAGTAGATTCAAAATTCTATGGAAGAGTGTATGCAAGCATGGCAGCGGCGTACGGTCATCAGTTCTTATATGAAGAAGCAGCGAAAGCTTATCATGAGGCTTATAAGATCTGTGAAGAGCAGGAGCTTCTGAAGGCATATTTATACAGCTGCTACAGAGCAATGTCACAGGAAGAATATGAAAAACTGATTTCCGGCAATCCGGTCCTTTCTGATCTGAATACAGAGTTAAAGGAACAGATTGAGCGGACAAAAAAGGAGATAGGGCTGGATATTCCGGAAGAAAAGCTGGAAGAATGGAAAAAGGACTACCGCAGGATTGACAAACAGCAGGGAATATGCTAATATAACCAAAGGTTTTAGTGTGGTAAAGTAATCAACTGCTAAACTGGTAAAAGAGTGTAGCGGCTATGGATCACACGTAAAAGGAATACAGGAGGATATGGTTATGAAAAAGAAATTAGTACTGCTCCTTGTTACGGCAATGGCGGCTACAACGGTGATGGCAGGATGTGGAAGTAAAGATTCGGGTTCGTCTGACAGTGGGAAAAAATCTACAAAAGAAGCGAAAGTAGAAAATGATGATGATACATTTATCGTAGGATTTGATGCTTCGTTTCCACCATATGGTTTTAAAGATGACAGTGGAGAGTATGTAGGATTTGACCTTGATCTGGCACAGGAAGTATGTGACAGAAATAACTGGAAACTCGTAAAACAGCCAATCGACTGGGATTCAAAAGATGCAGAACTGAATTCCGAGACAATTGACTGTATCTGGAACGGATTTACCATGAATGGCCGTGAAGATGATTATACATGGTCAGATCCATATATCGACAATAAACAGGTTGTTGTAGTCAGAAGTGATTCCGGCATTGATGATTTTGCAGGACTGAAAGGAAAGCATGTAGAAGTACAGACGGATTCTTCTGCACTTGCAGCACTGGAAGGAGATCAGAAAGATCTTGCAGATACATTTGCAGATCTGAACCAGGTTGCAGAGTATAACACAGCTTTCATGGATCTGGAGTCCGGAGCATGTGATGCGATTGCGATGGATATCGGAGTTGCCAATTATCAGGTAAATTCAAGAAAGAATCCGGATGATTATAAGATCCTTGATAAAGAGATTTCTTCAGAACAGTATGCAGTCGGATTCAAAAAAGGAAATACAGATCTGAAAGATAAAGTACAAAAGACACTGGATGAGATGGCAGAAGACGGAACAATTGATAAGATCGCCGAAAAATATGCAGATTATGGAGTTCCGGGTGCACTGTGCATTGGACAAAAACAGTAATAAATAAGGCATAATCATCGGATGATGAATGGAAGGGGCCAACCATGAAGGGGACTGGCTCCTTTTGTTGCCGTATTGTATGTCGAGAAACTGGAGGATAAGCAAAAAATGGAGATAGGAACACTTTTAAGAGAGTTAGGCGGAGGAATGTGGATTTCTGCTGAGATATTTGTTTTGACATTACTTTTTTCCCTGCCGTTAGGTCTGGTGGTTGCCTTTGGAAGAATGTCAAAAGTTGCACCAATCAGATGGATTTCAAAATTATACATATCGGTTATGAGAGGAACGCCACTGATGTTGCAGCTTATGGTGGTATACTTTGGACCGTATTATCTGTTTGGAATGCGTATTTCTACGGGATATCGTATGACGGCAGTCTTGATTGGTTTTGCAATCAACTATGCGGCATATTTTGCCGAAATCTACAGAGGCGGGATCGAAGCAATTCCGGTAGGACAGTATGAAGCGGCGAAAGTATTAGGATATTCGAAAAGCCAGACATTTTTCCGTATTATATTTCCGCAGGTCTGCAAACATATTCTTCCGGCTGTGACGAATGAGATTATTACACTGGTAAAGGATACGTCTCTTGCATTTGTTCTGGCAGTAACAGAGATGTTTACAATGGCAAAACAGATTGCAGCAGCACAGACTTCTATGGTTCCGTATATTGCAGCAGGTATTTTCTATTATGTATTCAACCTGCTTGTTGCGATGATTATGGAAAGAATAGAAGAAAAGCTGAATTATTACCACTAGGAGGAATGGATCATGAGTCTGCTTGAAATGAAAAATATTAAAAAAAGTTTTAACGGAGTAGAAGTTCTAAAAGACATATCTCTTAAGGTGGAAAAAGGAGAGGTGCTTGGTATTATCGGGCCTTCCGGATCTGGAAAATCTACACTTCTCAGATGTGCGACAGGACTTGAGACTGCTGATGCGGGAGTGATTAATTATGATGGGACTTTTGGACTGGTGTTCCAGAACTTTAATCTATTTCCACATTATTCAGTCATGAAGAATATTACGGATGCGCCGATCAAGGTACAGAAAAGAAAAAAAGAAGAGGTATACAAAGAAGCAAGAGAGCTTTTGAAAAAGATGGGACTTTCCGATAAGGAGGATGCGTATCCATGCCAGCTCTCAGGAGGACAACAGCAGCGTGTATCGATTGCCAGAGCTCTTGCACTGAATCCGGATATCCTGTTCTTTGATGAGCCGACATCTGCGCTTGATCCCGAACTGACTGCGGAAATCCTGAAAGTTATCCGTGAGCTTGCCATGGAACATATGACGATGGTGATCGTTACGCATGAAATGAATTTTGCAAGGAATGTATCGGATCATGTAATTTTTATGGATGGAGGAGTAATCGCAGTAGAAGGAACTCCGGATGAAGTGTTCGGTTCGTCGAATGAAAGAATGAAAGAATTTCTCGGAAAATTTAATGATTAAATCGTGATGTATTCGAAAGAATTTGCATGTGGCAGATCTTGTAGATATCATAATTCTAATGAATAAAACACATATATAAGCTGAACTTATTAAAAGGATGCGCTATAAATAATGTATCACAGTAAGTACAAGGCAGGTGGAAATATTGCTTTTCCGTCTGCCTTGTATTATACTGATATAGCAAAATGCTTTTTAAAGACAGTTTTGACAAATGAAAAATTTGAAAAGAATGGAGTCTGCATTTATGAGTGAATTTGAAAAAGTAACAACAGGACTGGGTGAAGAATGCGGTGTATTTGGAGCATATGATATGGATGGCGGAGATGTTGCACCATCCGTTTATTATGGACTTTTTGCATTGCAGCACAGAGGACAGGAAAGCTGTGGTATCGCAGTGACGGATACATATGGTGAAAGAAAAGTACATTCCAAGAAAGGACTTGGACTTGTCAACGAGGTGTTTGATGAAGACTCGCTGCAGGAGTTGAAGGGTAATCTGGGTGTAGGTCATGTAAGATATTCTACAGCAGGAGGATCCAGAGCGGAAAATGCGATGCCGCTGGTTATCAATTATGTAAAAGGAATCCTTGCAATCGCACATAACGGTAACCTGACGAATGCCATTGAACTTCGCCATGAACTGGAGTATACAGGCGCTATTTTCCAGACAACAATTGATTCAGAAGTGATTGCGTACCATATCGCAAGAGAACGTCTGAATGTAAAAAAAGCTGAGGATGCCGTGAAGAATGCGATGAAGAAGATCAAAGGAGCATATGCCCTGGTAGTAACTTCTCCAAGAAAGCTGATCGGAGCAAGAGACCCGTTTGGACTGAAACCTCTCTGTATCGGAAAGAGAGATAATACCTATTTTCTTGCATCAGAAAGCTGTGCAATTGCGGCAGTAGGGGCTGAGTTTGTAAGAGATGTAGAGCCGGGAGAGATTGTAAGCTTTACAAAGCATGGAATCAAATCCGATAAATCCATGGTAATTGATCCGAAAAAGCAGGCAAGATGTATTTTTGAATATATATATTTCGCAAGAATGGACAGCGTGATCGATAAGGTAAATGTTTATCATGCGAGAATTGTTGCAGGAAAAGCTCTGGCGGAATCGTATCCGGTGGATGCAGATCTGGTTGTCGGAGTGCCGGATTCAGGACTTGTGGCAGCAAAGGGGTATTCGGAACAGTCCGGAATTCCTTATGGAATGGCATTTCATAAGAACAGTTATGTGGGAAGAACCTTTATTAAGCCAAAACAGAGCCAGCGCGAAAGCAGTGTAAAGATTAAACTGAATGTAATTGAAGAAGTGGTAAAAGGAAAGAGAATTGTCATGGTAGATGATTCTATCGTACGAGGAACCACATGTGCCAATATTATTAAGATGCTGAAAAAAGCCGGCGCAAAAGAAGTGCATGTACGTATCAGTTCACCACCGTTCTTACATCCATGTTATTTTGGAACAGATGTGCCGTCGAATGAACAGCTGATTGCACATTCACATACAACAGAACAGATCCGTGAGATGATCGGAGCAGATTCCCTTGGATATATGGAAGTTGAAAAATTAAAAGATATGATCGGTGACTTGGGATACTGTGATGCATGTTTCACAGGAAATTACCCTATGGAGGTGCCGGGAAGAGATATTTCTCTGGCATTTGAGTAAGAATGAGGTTACAATAATCAGGTAGACTATAATAAGGAGATTATATTAATATGAGTAACGACAGATATACAAGCCCACTTTCAGAAAGATATGCGAGCAAAGAGATGCAGTATATTTTTTCACCAGATAAGAAATTCCGTACATGGAGAAAACTCTGGATCGCACTTGCGGAGACAGAGAGAGAACTGGGACTGGATATTACAGAAGAACAGATCGAAGAACTGAAAGCACACGCAGATGACATCAATTATGATGTGGCAAAAGAAAGAGAAAAAGTAGTACGTCATGATGTAATGTCTCATGTATATGCTTATGGAAAACAGTGCCCGAAGGCCAAAGGTATTATTCATCTGGGAGCAACATCTTGTTATGTAGGCGATAATACAGATATTATCCTGATGTCGGAAGCACTGGAAATCGTAAGAAAAAAACTGATCAATGTGATCGCAGAACTTGCAAAATTTGCAGACGAACATAAGAATCTTCCAACGCTTGCATTTACACATTTTCAGCCGGCACAGCCAACAACAGTAGGAAAGAGAGCAACACTGTGGATGCAGGAGTTCATGATGGATCTGGAAGATCTGGAATATGTAAAAGGAAGCTTAAAACTTCTTGGATCCAAGGGAACAACTGGAACACAGGCAAGTTTCCTGGAACTGTTTGATGGAGATCAGGAGACAATTGACAAGATCGATCCGATGATTGCCAAGAAGATGGGATTTGAGACCTGTTATCCGGTATCCGGACAGACATATTCACGTAAGGTTGATACAAGAGTGGTAAATGTTCTTGCCGGTATCGCAGCAAGTGCACATAAGATGTCCAATGATATCCGTCTCCTTCAGCATCTGAAAGAGATTGAGGAACCATTTGAAAAGACACAGATTGGATCTTCAGCGATGGCATATAAGAGAAATCCGATGAGAAGTGAAAGAATTGCTTCCCTTTCAAGATATGTAATGGTAGATGCAATGAATCCGGCGATCACATCTGCAACACAGTGGTTTGAAAGAACACTGGATGATTCCGCAAACAAACGTCTCAGTGTTCCGGAAGGATTCCTTGCAATCGACGGAATTCTTGACCTGTGCCTGAATGTAGTAGATGGACTGGTTGTATATCCAAAGGTTATCGAGAAGAGACTGATGTCAGAACTTCCATTTATGGCAACAGAAAATATTATGATGGATGCTGTAAAGGCCGGCGGAGACAGACAGGAACTTCACGAGAGAATCCGTGAACTGTCTATGGAAGCAGGACGTAATGTTAAGGAAAAAGGATTGGACAATAACCTTCTGGAACTGATTGCAGCAGATCCTGCATTTAATCTTTCACTGGAAGAACTACAGAAGACAATGGATCCTGCAAAATATGTAGGACGTGCACCGGTTCAGGTAGAAGCTTATCTGAAAAATGTAGTAAATCCAATGCTGGAAGCAAACAAAGAAATCTTAGGTGTAACTGCTGAGATTAACGTATAAAAATAAAATAAAGAACTGTTTTGAAGTATAAGAACAGTGTGGAAAAAAGAAAGTGGTATCTTGAGTGTGTCAAGACGCCACTTTCTTTTCTTGTGTGGACGCTTTATAATGGAATGCATAAAGGTAAAGGAATCATGGTAGGATGCAAAAGAAGGAGCGTGAAGGAATGGACAGGGGAGGCAAACGTAAGTATATAAAAATCAGACAGCTGGAAGAGAAGCTGTCGCAGAAGCGGAGAGAACCTACTGGATGTAAAGATATAGGGAAATATATAAAACAGGATCTGGTTGTTGTGTCCGTGCTGGTCGGTGCACAGTTATTGATTAATGTTTCCGGATTACAGTTAAGATATAGTAATGTGAATAGAATCACTGCAGAAAGTGTTTATATGAAATTAACAGATACACATGAAACCGGAATTGGAAAACTTTGTGCTGCGCAGAATGCAGAAGTGGAAAAGATGGTAAAGAATCTGACAGAAACAAAGTTGGAAAGAATGATGGCAGTAAAGGAACTGCCGGTTGTGGAGGAAATACCTGTTTCCCGGAAAACGATGTCAGTACCGGATGTTCATTGGATAAAAGCGGGTGGAGAATCAGAGGGGATTTCTTCGGAAGAAAGTGAAAGAATGATTGCAGATAATGTGATTGCTGTGGACGGAAATCTGGAGAAAACGGTTGCAGATACAACGGTTGCAGACACCACGATTACGGACGGCAAAAGTACAGATGTAATACCGAAAGATGATGCAGATACAAATGAGGCGCATTTGACGGAACTGGTAACGATTGGAAATTTTGCAGTGAATAAAGATGGTATTATCGAAAAATGTATAGATTCATATGCGGCATCGGTAGATGATACGGTAATTCTTCCGACAGATGAAAGATGTACTGGAATCGGAGCAGCGGCTTTTGATGAGATTATCAAAGTATCAGAAGTGATGGAAGTCTATATTCCGGCGAATATTACTTATATAGAAACAGAAGCTTTTGAAAAATTAAACAGTCTGATTTATATTGAAGTGGCAGAAGAAAATCCAGAATACGAAAGTATAGAAGGAATATTATATGATCGTGCCGGAAATGTGTTAGTATATCCGGCTGGGCGCGAAGAGGATGTGTAATGTGCACATCCTTTTTAGATACCAAAGTATGCAAGAGAAGCTGCCAGTGGCAGGTTCTCTGTATTGCTGAGCGCCCGTAAAAAAGGGAAAAAGGTTTTTCAGACACACTCTAGGATTTTTGAAATGCAGGTGTTATAATAGGCAAGGTCGATGAAAAGATATACAAAGCGTAAGAAAGAGCTGGAGGAGAGACATGAATATTCGACAGGTAACAGATGGCAAAGAAGCCTATATAGAACTCCTGCGCGAGGGGGATGCAGATGAAAGCAGAATCCGGAGGGTTCTGGAAGAGGGTGACCTGTTCCTTTTGGAAGAACACGGGAAGATCAGAACGATATGTGCGGCAATCTTTTCAGAAGAGAAAAGATGCGAAATAAAGAATATCGTAACACATGAAAAAGACAGAGGAAAAGGATACGGAAGATATATGATTCATTATATCTGTGAGCATTACTGCGGACAGTATGAATGGGTCTATATGAAAAAAGAACGATGTGAAGGCATCATGGAGTTCTGTGAAAAATGTGGATTTGTACAGGATGATGAAAAATATCTGAAAAAAGAACTGATGTCAGAGATTGACATCAAAAGAGTAATCAATCTTGCGATGGAAGCGGGAAGACTTCTTTTGAAGAATGGAGGAGAAATATTCAGGGTTGAAGAGACAATGATGCGGATCTGTCACAGATTTGGCGTAAAGTATGTGGATCTTTTTACATTAAGCCATGGTCTTTTTATATGTGCCGGTAATGATAAAGAAAAGCTGCATACGAGGGTAAAACAGGTTCCGCTTTCTTCCACACATCTTGGAATCGTAGCAGAAGTGAACGATCTTTCAAGAGAGATTGCAGCGGGAAATGTAGGCATAGAAGAAGCACAGAAAAAATTAAAAGAAATTAATAAAATGCCGACAAAGAAGATTTCGTATCAGATCATTGCCTCTGGATTAAGTGCAGGTGGACTCGGCTATCTTTTGGGAGGAACACCACGAGAAGCGCTGGTTGCCGTTCTGGTTGGATGCGGCGTGTTTTCATGGTCGCTTTTTGCCGGCAGACATGGCATTTCCAAAATTCTGGTGCATATTGTAGGTGGTATCATTATTGCGGCACTGGCACTTGTGGCAATGCAGATTCCGCTGCTGGGTCCGCTTAGGATGGAAGGAATTGTAACCGGAGGCATTATGCCACTGGTACCGGGACTTGCGTTTGTGAATGCGATCAGGGATCTGGCAGACAGTGACTATCTGGCGGGAACTGTAAAAATGATTGATGCGATCATGGTGTTCGTATATATTGCGATCGGGGTGGGCGCAGCCCTTGGCTTTTATCATAGCGTGCTGGGAGGTGTGTTATAATGGTTATAACGATGATTGCAAACCTGGTTTGTTCCTTTGTAGGAACGATTGCCTATGCGGTGATGTTCCAGGTGCCGAGACGTTTTTATATCGGATGCGGGATTACCGGTTCTACGGGCTGGATGGTATATAAGATTTTCTCCATGCACTGTTCTGCGGCAACGGCTTCCTTTTTAGGAACAATATGTACGGTGCTGGTCGCAAGACTTCTGACGGTACGTTTGAAATGTCCGATCACAATATTTCTGATTTCGGGAATTATTACTCTGGTGCCTGGAGCGGGCATATATTTTACGGCCTATTATCTTGTGACAAACCAGCTGGCGATGGCCGCAGCAAAAGGTCTTGGGGCTGTAAAAGTAGCATTTGCAATTGTACTTGGTATTGTCTGTATTGTATCCATACCAAGAGAAGTGTTCCAGAAAGATTACTGGAAAGACAGAAAATTATCCAGGAAACAAAAGAAGATGCAGTAGAAAGGTTGCTGATGGCAATTGATTTGTGCTACAATAAGAAAACGGGCGATATTCTAGTATATTTTAGAGATACATAGATTATTACTATTACACGATTAATAAAACAGGAGATAATGATAGTTATGAGTAAGGTAAGAACAAGATTTGCACCAAGCCCTACAGGAAGAATGCATGTAGGAAACTTAAGAACAGCACTGTATACGTATTTGATCGCAAAACATGCAGGCGGAGATTTTATTCTTCGAATTGAGGATACAGATCAGGAGCGTTTTGTAGAGGGAGCACTGGATATTATTTATCGTACTTTGAAAGAAACAGGACTGGTTCATGACGAAGGTCCGGATAAAGATGGCGGCGTTGGACCATATGTTCAGAGTGAGCGTAATGCACAGGGGATTTATCTGAAATATGCTGAACAGCTGATCGAACAGGGAGATGCATATTATTGCTTCTGTGACAAAGAAAGACTGGAATCATTAAAAAGCAAAGTTTCAGATGAAGATGGTGGTACAGAAATCGTTGTATACGACAAACACTGCCTGCATCTGAGCAAGGAAGAAATCGAGGCAAACCTTGCAGCAGGAAAACCTCATGTTATCCGTTTTAATATGCCGACAGAAGGAACAACTACATTCCACGATGAGATTTATGGAGATATTACAGTTCCGAATGAAGAACTGGATGATCTGATCCTGATCAAATCTGATGGATATCCGACATACAATTTTGCTAACGTAATCGACGATCATCTTATGGGAATTACACATGTCGTACGTGGAAATGAATACCTTTCATCTGCACCAAAATATAATAAGATTTACGAAGCGTTTGGATGGGATGTTCCGGTATATGTTCATTGCCCGCTGATTACAGATGAGAATCACAAAAAGCTCAGCAAGCGTTGTGGACATTCTTCTTATGAAGACCTGATCGAGCAGGGATTCGTAACAGAGGCAGTTGTAAACTACGTGGCACTTCTTGGATGGTCACCGGAAGGCAATCAGGAGATCTTTTCTCTGAAAGAGCTTGTGGAGGCATTTGATTACCGCCGTATGAACAAGTCGCCTGCAGTTTTTGATATTGGAAAACTGAAATGGATGAATGGTGAATACATCAAAGCTATGGACTTTGACAAGTTCTATGAAAGAGCAGAAAGTTATATCCGTGAGGTGATCACAAAAGATTATGATCTGAAGAAGATTGCAGCACTTGTAAAATCAAGAATCGAGATCTTCCCGGATATCGCAGAACAGATTGACTTCTTTGAGTCTGTTCCGGAATATGACACAGCAATGTATTGCCATAAGAAGATGAAGACAAATGAAGAAAATTCTCTGGAAGTTCTGAAAGAAGTATTGCCGCTTCTGGAAGCACAGGAAGATTACAGCAATGATGCACTGTTTGCTCTTCTTAAGAAATATGTAGAAGAAAAAGGTGTGAAAGTTGGTTATGTAATGTGGCCAATCCGTACAGCTGTATCTGGAAAACAGAGCACTCCGGGCGGAGCAACGGAGATTATGGAGATTCTTGGAAAAGAAGAGTCTGTAAAACGAATCAAAGACGGAATTGAACTGTTAAGCAAGTAAGGGGATTCTATGAGTTTAAATCATGCTCAGACAGAGGCAGTCGCCCACAACGAAGGACCTTGTATGGTCCTTGCCGGCCCCGGCTCGGGGAAAACTCTAACCATTGCAAAAAGAATAGAATATCTGATCATGAAGCATAAGGTAAGGCCAGAAGAAATTCTGGTCATTACCTTTACTAAGTATGCAGCAAACGAGATGAAAAACCGTGCGCGCAGCGTGTGCGGCCCGGCTTCTTATGCTGTTACATTTGGGACGTTTCATGGTATTTATTATGGAATCTTAAAATGGGCATATCATCTGGATCAGTCGAATCTTCTGTCAGATGAAGAAAAATACCGGATGCTCAGGCAGATCCTTGCAGAGATTGAATGGGATCAGGAGCCGGAAGCGGATGAAGAAAAAGATTATCTTCAGGAACTGGCAATCGAGATTGGAAATGTGAAAAATAACTGCCTGGATATTGAACAATATGAACCGGTCAAGTATACAAAAAGTCTGTTTCAAAAGCTGTATCTTATATATGAAGAGCGGAAGAAGCAATACCGGAAAATTGATTTTGAAGACATGCTGGTCAGCTGTAGATCATTGTTCATGAGCAGACCGGATATACTGGAAAAATGGCAGCAGAAGTTCAAATATATTCTGGTTGATGAGTTTCAGGATGTGAATCAGGCGCAGTATGATGTAGTGCGTATGCTGGCAGCGCCGCAGAACAATTTGTTTGTGGTAGGTGATGATGATCAGTCAGTATATGGATTCCGGGGAGCGAAACCTGGGATCATGATGGAATTTATGAAAGATTATCCGCAGGCAAAGCAGATTCTTCTGGATGTCAATTACAGATCTACCGGATATATTGTAAAAGGAGCCCTGCGTGTGATATCGAACAATCATATGCGGTTTGAAAAAAAGATTGAGGCCTTCAAAAAGAACGAAGAGACGGTTCATGTGCAGGAGGTTACAGATCCGCCACAGGAAGCAGATTATGTATTAGAAAAGATCAAAGAATATAAAGAAAAGAATATTCCCTATACGCAGATGGCAGTATTGTACCGGACGAATCTGGATGCGAGAGCTCTGTCTGAAAAGCTGATGGAGTATCAGATTCCATTTACTATGAAAGAACAGCTGAATAATATTTATGATCATTTTATTGCGCAGGATCTGATGTGCTATTTTCATTTGTCGCAGGGAGAATTGGAAAGAAGATATTTCCTGCAGATTGCCAACCGGCCGAAAAGATATATTTCACGGGAAAGTATGTCAGGGGGAAAGGTGTCATATGATTCGCTTAGGAAGTTTTATAAAGAGAAGGACTGGATGGTTAACCGGATCGATCAGCTTGAATGGGATATGAAGATGATCAAAGATAAAACACCATACGCGGCAATTCAGTATATCCGCAAAAGCATGGGATATGATGAATTTTTAAAAGAATATGCAGCATATCGCAAACTCGATGTAGAAAATCTGATGACCATTCTGGAAGAAATATGGCAGAATTCCAAAGGATACCGCACAATCGGGGAATGGTTCAATCATGTAGAAAAATACAGAGAGCTTTTGAAAGGACAAAATCAGAAAAAAGCGGACGCAGAAGGAGTCAGCCTGATGACGATGCATGCAGCGAAAGGTCTGGAATTTGATACGGTATTTATCATAGAAGGAAATGAAGGAAGTACACCTTACAAGAAAGCGCAGTCGGATGAAGAGATTGAAGAAGAACGTCGTCTCTTTTATGTGGCAATGACAAGAGCAAAAAGAAAACTGACCGTTTGTTATGTAAAAGAAAAAAACGGAAAAGATATGACTCCTTCCCGTTTTGTTTCCGAATTACTCTATGATGTCTGAATCATCGAAGTCCTGTGAATCCATCCAGTCGTCGAATGCTTCTGCAGCAATTTCATATTCTTCATCATCTTCAATGTTACCGAGGTCTGGTTCTCCGTCCTCGGTTTCGTTGTACTGATAGAGGTATACATCGCCTGATTCGTTTGGCTCAAGATTTTCATCCAGTGGAAGTAAAGCGATATATTCCTGACCGGCAGCTTCATATACGGTAAGAATTGCACATTCCAGTACTTCGTCATTGTCGAGGGTTAATTCTACTGTTGTGTAGCTTTCTTCAGTTTCCTTTGTGTCACCCATAGCATAGTCTCCTTTATTAAATATTATAAGTTGCTTTTACTTTATCAAAGAAAGATATAAAAAGCAAGATGCTAGTAGCCAAACAGATAAAAATGTTGTAAAATACATCTGTATGTAATGCAATAATAAGGAGGAATATGACATGATGAAAAAGAGAATGTTAGGAGTGATCGTTATGATGCTCGTAGGCATTTTCGCATTGTCCGGATGTAAAAAAGAAGCTGGAAAGCCAGTGGACAATGCTGTCAGTGAGGATACAACAGATGATTCAGAGGATACAGATCAGACGGAAGATGTGGGAAAATTCAAGTTTGGCTTTTCGGTGATTGATATGCAGAATCCGTACTTTATTACATTGGAAGAAGCTGCGCAGCAGGTAGTAGACAAAGAAGAATGTACGATGATCGTGAAAGACCCGGGAAGTAATGCGGATACACAGGCTGAACAGATCCAGGAAATGATCGATGAAGGGATTGATGCGATCTTCCTGTGTCCGGTGGACTGGGAAAAGATCACGCCTTCTTTACAGGCCCTTCAGGAAGCGGGGGTAAAGATCATCAACGTGGATTCAGAAGTAAAAGATACAGATTATATTGATGCATATATCGGATCCAATAATGCAGAAGCAGGAAAGCTTTGTGGAAATGATATGATCGAGAGATGCCCGGATGGCGGAAATGTAGCAATTCTGGAAGCAACGGCACAGAATTCGATCAATGAAAGAATTACCGGATTTGAACAGGCTATTGCAAAAGCAGAAAAAGGTTTTGAAGTGATCGCAAGAGAAGATACCAATGGAACATTTGACAGTGCATTAGAGGCGGCAAAAAAGATATTGAATGAACAGTCGGATATTACTGCAATTATGTGTGGAAATGACCAGATTGCAGTGGCAGCGAAGACGGCACTGAATCTTGTGGGAAACGATCAGACAATCGTATACAGCGTAGATGGTTCGCCGGATATAAAAAAAGAACTGAAAAAAGCAGACAATCAGATTGCGGGAACGGTAGCACAATCTCCAATCAACATGGGAAAAACAGCAGTAACGACAGCGCTGGCTGTTCTGGAAGATAAAGAATTTGAAAAAGAAACATATATGGATGTGTTTATGATTAATAAAGAGAATGTGGAGATGTATGGGGCAGACGGATGGCAGTAAGCATCCGGCAGACATCGGGAAGGAATAGACATGAAAGAAGTGCAGGGGTATCCATTGCCGCTTGGGGTAAAGATATATAACGATAAGATAAATTTTTCAATTGCAGCTCCGGCTGGAAAGGCATGCAGGCTGTTGATATATCGAAGAGGAAGAAAGCATCCGTGCCAGCAGTTTGAAATGAGACAAACCGTAGGTGAAGTCAGATGTCTGGCTCTTGAGGATATTGATCCGGAAAAATATGAATATAATTATATGATCGGTGATGAAATTGTGGTGGATCCTTATGCGCAGGCGCTGGCGGGACGTGAGCGCTGGGGCGTAAAAAAAGACGTCCAGGAACATGAAGTCAGAGGAAGGTTCGTAGATCAGTCTTATGACTGGGAGGGAGACCGGCCATTGCAGCTGACTTATCACGAAGTGGTAGCATACAGCCTGCATGTACGTGGATATACCAGACATTCATCTTCAAAAGTAAAAGCTAAGGGAACATTTCAGGGGATGCAGGAAAAACTTCCGTATCTGAAAGATCTTGGAATCAATCAGGTCCATTGTATGCCGGTATATGAATTCGACGAGTGCAACCGTTATGGAAATTACTGGGGATATGGGGATGGCTATTTCTTCGCTCCTAAGAGTGCCTATGCAGCAGATGGAGATGGTGCAAAGAGCCTGAAAGATATGGTAAAAGCATATCATAAGGCGGGGATAGAAATTGTACTGGAGATGCCTTTTGTACAGGGGACAGATAAGATGATGATGTTAGAATGTCTCCGCCATTATGTGATGGAGTATCATATAGATGGATTTATATTGAATCCGCTGATTGCGCCGATGGAAAGTGTACAGGCGGATCCGGTGTTAAAATGTACGAAGATTATGGAACACCAACTTGGATTCCAGACGGTTATGCGCCGGTTCTTAAAAGGTGATGAAGGGATGGTACATGATGTCATTTACTGGCTGAAACATCATTCTGAAAAAGAAGGTATTTTTAATTATATTGCAGATCAGACGGGATTTACACTGAACGATCTGGTGTCTTATGACGCAAAGCACAATGAAGAGAATGGCGAAAATAATCAGGATGGTCCGGATTATAACTTCAGCTGGAATTGTGGTGCGGAAGGACCAAGTCGGAAAAGGGCAGTTACAGAACTTAGAAAACATCAGATACGAAATGCATTCTTTCTGGTGCTTCTGGCGCAGGGGACACCTTGTATTCTGGCTGGAGATGAGTTTGGAAATACACAAAAGGGAAATAATAACGTCTATTGTCAGGACAATCCGACCGGATGGACCGACTGGAGGGGACTGGAAAAGAAAAAAGATTTGTATGAATTTGTAAAGAAGCTGATAGCGTTCAGGAAAAATCATCCAATTCTGACACCGGAACAGGAAGTACAGGGAATTGATCTGTCGTGCTGCGGTGTTCCGGATGTGTCTTATCATGGGGAAGAAGCGTGGCAGGTTCCGGAGGAAGTCTCCAGTAGACAATTGGGTGTGTATTACAGCGGTGCGCAGACGAAAAGTGCAGACTGCTATGTGGCATATAATATGCACTGGTTAACACACACATTTGCTTTACCGGCTCTTCCGAAAGGATATGGCTGGTATGTGAAGGCGACGACACAGGACGGAATTATGAATGAGCCAAAACTGTTAAAAAATCAAAGGAAAGTGGAGTTAAAAGAGAGGACGGTAGCAGTTCTGACTGCGGATCGTATTGTGGAGGCTAAGGTGAAGAAAAATGAAAGCAATACAACATCTAAAGACCATAAATCATCATAAATATCTTGTAATGAAAGAATGCTTTGCTGTAGGATTATACAGGCAGGGACTGCTTCATGATATGTCGAAGTATTCGCCGACGGAGTTCCTGGTGGGATGCAGATATTACCAGGGAAACAGAAGCCCGAACAATGCAGAAAGAGAAAAGACAGGCTATTCAAAGGCATGGCTGCATCATAAAGGACGCAACAAACATCATTATGAATACTGGATTGATTACAGTACAGATCCAAAAGAGGGAATCATCGGGCTTAAGATGCCGGTCAGATATGTTGTAGAGATGTTCATGGATCGTATTGCGGCATCAAAGACTTATCAGGGGGATGCGTATCAGGACTGCCATCCATTAGAGTATTACGAAAAAGGTGCAGCAAGGCTTGGGAAGATGATTCATCCGGATACTGCAAGACTGTTACATTATTTATTAAAGATGCTGGCAGAGGATGGGGAACAGAAGACGTTTGAATATATCAGGAAGGTTGTCTTAAGAGAGAAAACATATTAGAGTACAAAGGTGGTCTGGAGACGGGTTTTGCGTAAGTTTTTTAAAAAATTGAAATATTTTAAAAAACTTCAAAAAACCTGTTGACAGATCAGGGATCATCCTGTATTATATATCTTGTCGCTGAGATAAAACAGCAGATGAAATGCGGAAGTGTCGGAACTGGCAGACGAGCAAGACTAAGGATCTTGTAAGCATT
>ERZ827037.1194-NODE-1194-length-29277-cov-4.216720_pt1 | contig 29277 bp, 29 predicted proteins | sample MGYA00519924_ERZ827037 | MGnify/ENA primary metagenome ERZ827037 (study PRJEB31778, sample SAMEA3449250) | human gut metagenome | biome: human gut; feature: human-associated habitat; material: faeces | place: United Kingdom | collected 2010/2012 ...
TCAACCCCGCATTCGGAAATACGCGCCGGAGTACGGCGCAAGCTCGAGCGCAAACCCGCCCGCCTGCGGCTTCAGCGGCTTTTCCGCGCGCGGCGTCTTTCCGCCGTAAACGTCCCAGTCGCTGTCGATCAGCGCCTCGAGCGCCGTTATGCCGGGCAGCTCCAGCACATAATCCTGCACGCGGCCGGAAAAATTGAACACAGCGGCGATGCGCTCTCCGCCGCCGGCGCGCTCCAGCGCATAGACGCATTTTTCCTCCTGATGGCAGTCGATCCAGCGAAAACCCGCGGGGTCGAAATCCGCCGCCCAGAGCGCCGGGTGCTCGAGATAGAGCCGGTTCAGGTCGCGCAGCATGCGGTGAAACGCATCGTGGTTCGGGTATTGCAGCAGCAGCCAGTCCTGCTCGCGCTTTTCGTCCCATTCGCGGAGCTGGCCGAGCTCGCCGCCCATGAAGTTCAGCTTTTTGCCCGGGTGCGCGTACATGTACAGGTAGAGCGCGCGGCCCTGCGGGAATTTTCCCGCGTAATCGCCGTGCATTTTTTGCAGGACAGTCGCCTTGCCGTGCACGTTCTCGTCGTGCGAGAGCGGCAGCAGGTAGCGGTCGCCGTAGTAGTACAGCATCGAAAACGTCAGCTTGTGATACGCCTCGCCGCGGTATTCGGGCGCGGTGCGGAAATAATTGAGCGTGTCGTTCATCCAGCCCAGATCCCACTTGTAGTCGAAGCCCAGCCCGCCGTATTCCACAGGAGCAGTCACCTTGGGGAAATTGGTGGAATCCTCTGCGATGAGCATCGCTGTGGGATGCAGACGCCGCAGGCCGGCATTCATTGTCTGCAAAAATGAAACGGCATTCCCGTTCACACCGCGGGCGGGGTCGCCCTGCCAGTAGATCATGCGGCTGATGGCGTCCATGCGCAGGCCGTCGAAGTGGAACTCCTCCAGCCAGTAGTGCGCGGCAGACTGCAAAAAGCTGCACACCTCTCCGCGGGAGTGCATGAAATTACAGCTGCCCCATTCGCTGACGCCCACATCCGAATGGGGATATTCATACAGAGCTGTGCCGTCATAATTGGCCAGTGCGTATGCATCCAGTGCAAAATGCACGGGTACGAAATCCAGAAGCACGCCTATGCCCGCGGCGTGGCATTTGTCGATGAGCTCCTTGAGCTGGTCGGGCGTGCCGTAGCGGCTCGTGGGTGCGAAAAAGCCGGTGTTCTGGTACCCCCAGGAGCAGTCCGCCGGGTGCTCGCTCAGAGGCATGAATTCAATATAGTTATAGCCGTTTTCTTTTACGTGGGCAATCAGCTTGTCCGCGATTTCATCATAGCGGTACCATCCGTTTTCGCGGGCCTCGTCTTTTTTCCAGGAGCCGAAATGCATCTCATAAATATTGACGGGCGCATCGAAAGCGCGGCTGCGCGCCGCCATCCAGGCTTCGTCTGTGAAACGGTACCCGCCCAAAGGCCAGAGCGCGGAGGCGCTGCCCGGACGAAGTTCCATCCAAAAGCCATAGGGGTCGCAATGGTCCGCCTCACCGCCCGCAGCGGGACGGATTTTGTATTTATACAGCATGCCGGGCTTTGCGCCCTGTATACGGCAGGAAAATATGCCGCCCTGTCCCTCCCGGGCCATGGGCATACCCTGCCAGCCGTTGAATTCTCCAATCAACTCCACAGCCTGTGCGCCGGGCGCATAGGTGCGGAAGGTTACGCAGTCTCCCTCAAAATGCGCGCCGAAAAAACGGTGCGCGTCGAATGTACGGCCGGTGTAAAAATCGTGCAGGTCCATTTCTGGCGGCCTCCCCATGATGCTTTTTTGTTCTTTCATTATAGGCGGTGAAGGAACGGGAAGTCAATCGACAATGCAGGGAGGTTGTCGGGTATAAGGCGTGTCAAATAAAAAGTTCGTAAACGCCCAGCGCCACAATGAGCGCCGCCGAGCATACTCCCGCATACCTGCCCAGATGCCCGCCGCCGAACCGCCTGCCCACAGCGGCGCCGCCCGCAAGAAGTATCAGGCTACACACGAACGTGCATGCTGTTGTTTTGACAATGGAAAGCCCTGTGATGCGCGCACCCACGCCAAACCCCACATTGTTCACCATCAGTGCGGCGGCAAGAGCGGCACTTTCCCGCAGGCCCAGCCGCGTTTCACAGGCGTCCGCAGGCGGCTGTTCCGGCGCTCCCATTCCGCCCTGCGCCTCGCGGTACAGCATCCACAGGCCCATCAGGACCAGCAGCATGCAGCCCAATGCATTTGCCGTGTCCGGCGGGATCAGCCGTGCCAGCCCTCCGCCCAGCAGCATTGCGGCCGCTGTACCGAGACTGGTAAGGCATGCGATGAGAAGGTTGCCGCCCGCTCCGATGCGCATACCACGCAGCCCGTAAGCAATGCCGATGGGGAAATTATCAATATTGGCTGAAAGCGCGAAAAGACACGCAGAAATCCACTGTGCCATGCATAACGCCTCCTTTCCGGGAAAAAGCCCCTGTCATCAGTATATGGCCGGGCCGGGATTTGGTGCGCGGTGGGAGGCAGGAAGCTTAGGCATGTGGTATAATAACCTCAAAGCTGCCGCTTGCGCGGCCGCGCGTGTGCAAGGCACACGCCCCTGTGCTGGCGCACAGAGCTTTGAAAACATTGAACCATGCAAAACCGCAGCAGGTGCGGTTTTGTTGAGGCATCTTCGCGGCGTCATGGTATAACAAAAAATCCCCGCACACGGATGTGTGCGGGGTGCAGTTGTTCGCTATCAGACAGCGCGGGTAACTTTACCCGAACGCAGGCAGCGGGTGCAGGCGTGGATATAACGGGGAGAACCGTCAACCACAGCTTTCACTCTTTTTACGTTGGGCTTCCAAGCTCTGTTTGCACGTCTGTGCGAGTGGGACACCTTGATACCAAAGGTCACGCCTTTCCCACAGCAATCACATTTTGCCATTTACTGCACCTCCTCTTTTCAAGTCGCTAGAATATAATATCAAATAATCCGGCAAAAAGCAAGTTTTTTTCAAAAATAAATCAGAGATATTTTAAACAGCCGGTTTTCGTAAAATGAAAGGCCGCGCGAGGAAAAGCACAAACTCACTCGTTGTAATAAAGAGCCCAGCCGACACCGAACTTATCTTCGACAAGGCCCGATCTAGCCGCCTAGGGAAACGGCCCTTCCAGTGAATGGCTTTTGCTTTCCTGTGTTAATATGCCGTACGCTCTGCAAAATTCATTTTCATCCGTAAAACGAATCTCGCAGCATATGGAATTCCCGCTGCCGGGCGCTACACCGGGCCCGATAAGGTTCTCAACGCCGTAAATATCCATCATGATATGGATGTCATCGCTATCCGGAGGAGTATCTTCATAGGTTTTTCGGGCATGGAAAGCGTTTTGGTAGAATTGAAACATCGCGATTCACTCTTCATTTGTGAAATCAAGATTGAAAGACAGCGTGAATTTTGCGCATTTTGACATTGCTTTTCCTCCTTTGTCAGGTCAAGCCTGGTTTGGCGGGAGCGGGCGAATTCGTAAAATAAGTATACCGCCCGCCGTTCTTCGCTGCAAGGGACGGTCCGAAGATGTTTCGTTTTCGATGGAAAGGCGATATCCCATGAACCGGGAATGCAGACGGCGTTTGCGTACTTGTGTTCCCATCGGAAAAATGGTATCATATAATATCCGTTGGATAAAGTTTACGCCGCAGAACGCGCCTGCTGTGCGCCGCGGCCGGAAGGGGAGAGACATCGCGTGAATTGGGACCTGCTTGCCACCTATGTGGCCCGCGCTGTCGCGCTGCTCACCGCGATCCCCGTGCATGAATCCGCCCATGCGTGGGCGTCGGACAAGCTGGGAGACCCTACAGCCAAGCGCTATGGCCGTTTGTCGCTGAACCCGCTGCGCCATTTTGATTTTCTGGGTGCGCTTTGCATGATCTTTGTCGGCTTCGGCTGGGCCAAGCCCGTGCCTATCGCGGCGGCAACGAATTTCCGGCATCCCCGCAGGGATATGGCGCTCTCCGCTGCCGCAGGCCCGGCATCGAATCTGCTGCTGGCCTTTTTGTGTATGATCTTTTACAAGCTGGTGTACTACCTCGCACCCGGCACGCAGGGCTGGATATTCGTATCCGCGGTGCTGTTCCAGATGGTGTGGACGAATATCACGCTGGCCGTGTTTAACCTGATGCCTGTGCCGCCCCTGGACGGCTCACGCATTGCAACGGTGTTCCTGCCGCGCGGGGCCTATTTCGGGCTGATGCGCTATGAACGGTATATCATGGTGGGGCTGTTCGCGGTTTTGATGCTGGGCTGGCTGGACACGCCTCTGCGCGTTGCCACAAATTTTGTGTGGAACCTGCTGGTGTCGGCCACGGGATTTATCGAGGCCATTCTGCGCGCCGTGCTTTGAACAGCGCTTTGAAAAGGAGAATCACCCTGCCGGATGGAACAGACGATTACTTTTAAGCTGGAAGATTTTGAGGGGCCGCTGGACCTGCTGCTGTACCTCGTCTCCAAAAACAAAATGAATATTTATGACATCGAGATTGTGGCCCTGATCGACCAGTACGTTTCGATGGTGAACGGCCTGCCTGTTTACCAGATGGAGAGTGCAAGCGAATTTATCGAGATGGCCGCCCGTCTGGTGCAGATGAAGTCGTATTTTTTGCTGCCCAAGAGCGAAGAAGCCGAGCGCATGAAGGAAGAACTCACCGGTATGCTGGTGGAATACAGCGCCTGTAAGGAGGTGGCTGCGCAGCTGCGCAGCATGGCCGAAGGCGTATATACCGTGGTGCGTGAACCGGCCGAGGTCGAGCTGGATACCGAGTACCGCCTGCGTCACGATGTATATCTGCTGGAGGAAGCGTACAACGCCCTGCAGGGACGCAGCCGTCAGAAGCAGCCGCCCCGTCAGGAGCAGTTCGAACCGCTTACCACCGCGCCTTTCGTTTCCGTCACCTCACGTATCATACATGTGCTGCGCGGCTTGATGACAGGCCGTGTCAGGCGGCTTCGCCAGCTGTTCGTCAAGGAGGGGGGGCGCAGCCAGACCGTGGCTACGTTCCTCGCGGTTCTGGAACTGGTGCGCGCCGGACGCATCGCCATCGCGGACGACGAATCGCTCACCGTACGCACCGGGCGTAAAATGTAACGGCATACGCCCCCTTAAGACTGCCAGAGAAGCGGGAGAGGATTAAAATGGATCTGAAACAAACCAAGGCCGCGGTAGAGGCCATGCTGTTCGCTCATGCCGAGCCTGTCACGGCGGAACGCCTGGCGGGCGTGCTGGGGGTGGAGGAGGACGCGGTATCGCGCCTTCTTCTTTCCTTGCGGGACGATTACGAGGCCGAAGACCGCGGTCTTGTGCTGCTCCAGCTGGAGGACCGCTGGCAGCTTGCCACCAAAACGGCTTATGCGCCGTATATCAAAGATATCATGGACACGCGGCGCAACACGCCGCTTTCTCCGGCTGCGCTGGAAGTCCTGGCCATTATTGCGTACAATCAGCCGGTGTCCCGCTCCTTTATCGAGCAGGTGCGGGGCGTGGATTCTTCGTCCACAGTGCAGACGCTGGTGCAGAAAGGGCTGATCGAGGAAGCCGGACGGCTGGACCTGCCCGGACGGCCGGTGTCCTTCCGCACGACGGATGTATTCCTGCGTACGTTCGGCATCGCCTCGCTGGCTGAGCTGCCGCCGCTGCACGGTGACGACTATGCGGAAATGGAAGAGGCCGCGGGGGAGGCTGCGTATTCCGGCGATGAGGACGCGGACGGCGCACAGGCGTTTGCACCGGAAGGGGATGTGTGATGCACACGTTTCTGATGGTGCTGCTTTGGGTGGTCCTGGGGCTTTTGGCGCTGCTTGCGGTTCTGCTTATTGTTCCGGCGGCTGTGGCGGTGGAGTATAAGCAGGGAGAGTTTACGGCCAGACTGAAACTATTGGGCATTTTCAGTTTCCGCCTGTATCCCATGAAGGAAAAGGCGGACCGGAAAAAAAAGAAAACGCCGCCGCGGCCGGAAAGTGCCCCGAAGGAGCAGCCGGCTAAGCCGGAGCCGAAGCTTCATATGACGTTTGAAAAGGTGCAGGGCATCCTTTCCGCCGCCGGTGCATTCATGCGCCGCGTGTTTCGGGCACTGCATTTTACAGGCATTATTTTTATCCTGCCCATACATAGGGACGATGCGGCGCAGACAGCTGCCGCCTATGGCAGAGCGCAGGCATGGGTGGGCGGAGCTGCCGCCGCGCTGCAAAATTTTTTCAACCTGAGCTTCAGGCAGGTGCGCATTTTGGCTGATTTTACCGGAGAGATCACGGCCGGGCCATATTTCTCTTGTAAAATAGGCGCATCACCGATTATAATGATAACAGCGGCGCTTTACGCGCTTGTGCAGCTGAAGAATGAACATGTGCTTTAGAGGCTGCGGCAGGCGGCTGCTGTGCGCCGAACCAATTGATATCATTGCGGAGCCATCAAAAACAAACGGAGGTATTCAGCATGAGCCAGCATCCCATTGAGGGCCTGATGGATGTGACCCTGGAAAAAATAAAGAGCATGGTGGATTCCAATACCATCATCGGAAATCCCATCAATATGGCGGACGGCACACTGGTGCTGCCCATTTCAAAGGTGACGTTCGGGTTCGCTTCCGGCGGCGCGGATTTTCCCAGCAAGACGACGAAGGACCTGTTCGGCGGCGGCGGCGGTGCGGGTGTGTCCATCCAGCCCGTGGCTTTCCTGGTGGTAAAAGACGGCAGCGTGCGCATGCTGCAGCTTGCCGATACCTCCAACAGTGTAGACCGCGCCATTGGTATGCTGCCGGACATGGTTGATAAGATCACGGCGCTGTTCAACAACAAACAGAAGGAGCAGCAGGCGCAGGGCGAAGCCCGGCCTGCGGCCCCGGCGGCGGAATAACGCGGCGGCGCGGGCGTGCCGTGCGGCCGGACGCGCCATGCTGTCCGGCCCGCGCACGCCCTGGCTCCGCCGTTTTTTGTGGCCGGGCTGCATCGGGAAAATGATCAGACAGGGGAAAGAAAAGGAGAGACCATGCGCGACGTAAGAATCCAGAAAGTGCTGGCCGAGCAGGGCGTATGCTCACGCCGGGCCGCAGAACAGCTCATCCGTGAGGGCCGCGTGAAGCTGAACGGCAGGCCCGTCACAGTGGGCGATAAAATGGACACGCTGAAAGACCTGCTCACTGTAGACGGACAGAAGGTCTATGTGCCGAAGAAGTCGGAGAAATATTATTATATGATGTATAAGCCCCGGGGATACATCACCACCACGAACGATGAGCGTGGGCGCAAAACGGTAATGGACCTGATTGCGGACGTGCCCGTTCGGGTGTACCCGGTGGGGCGTCTGGACAAGGACAGCGAGGGGCTGCTGTTGCTGACGAATGACGGTGATTTTGCCAATCTGCTCACGCACCCCAGCCACGGAGTGTCCAAGCTGTACCGCGTGACGGTGCGCCCCCACGCAACCGAGGAGCAGATCATTGCGCTGACGGACGGCGTTGTGCTGGACGACGGAAGCAAAACGCTGCCCGCTGCCATCCATGTGGTGACGGACGAACCGGAGCGGACAGTGCTGGAAATGACCATCCGTGAGGGAAAAAACCGCCAGATCCGCCGTATGTGCGAAGCCGTGGGCCTGGATGTCATCCGGTTGCGCCGTTCGGCACTGGGCGCGGTAAAGCTGGGCATGCTGCAGCCAGGCCAGTACCGGGAGCTGACAAGCCAGGAGGTGGCGGCGCTGCGCACGGCCGCCTCCCGCGGAAAGGCCACGGCCACCATTGCGAAAAATACGGCGGCCAACGCCGCGCGCCGCACCGCGGCTGGGCCTCACGGCCCGCGCGCGCCCAAGGGCGCTGTGGCGGCAAGAAAAAAACGGGGAGGGAACAGAGGATGATCGCAATGCGCCCCATCCGGGAATATGATGTGATCGATCTTTTGAACAACGGCCGCTTCGAGGGAGAAGTGGAGGGATATGTCGTAATGGACGGTCCCAAATATCTGGGCCACATGCTGTACCGTGTGGACGGCGCGGTGACGCAGGTGCTGGAGTGCGGCGTGGAGGAAAAAATGTTTGTAGACGGCGCGGTGCGCGCCTGTGTGGCCGCAGGCGAAAACGCCGGGGCCACGTCCTTCCGGGTAAACGGGGAGGACGAAAAGCTTGCCGAATGGAAGAACGTTTTCTTCCCGGAAGCGCAGGGCGATGTTCCCAACAGCAGTATTTTCCATATTTGCGAATAATTTTACGGAAATCATAACAGAAACACTTGTTATTGATTTGTCAAAATAGTATAATGATATTAATTTCGGAATTTTTTTAAAATGCAGGAGGGCTGTTAATGGCTATCGCAACAACCGGCAAGGATGTGCTTGCCAAATTCTTCGACGAAGGCGCTTACAGCGCGCTTTACGCGGACGGCGCTGTCACCGCTGCGTTTGGCAGCGCGAACGGCACCCCCGTTTACGCCGTGTGCCAGACAGGCGCGGCCGTGGCCGAAAAAGACACCGAGAAGGTCGTCAAAGTTCTGGATATGGCCGCGAAAACGGGCAACCCCGTCGTAACGTTCTACAACTCCGTGGGCGCGAAGCTGGAAGAGGGCCTTGCGGCGCTTTCCGGCAGCGCGGCTGTTGCCGCCGCCGTGGCAAAGGTCTCCGGCGTTGTGCCTCAGATCGCCGTTGTCACCGGCGTGTGCGGTGCGGGCTCCGCTCTGGCGGCTGCCGCTGCCGATGTGTGCATTGTAAGCAAGGAGGGCGAGCTGTTTTTGACGGCTCCGTTTACCTCTGCCGCCGCAGGCGATAAGCTGGAGGGCGCGGGCAGCGCCGAGTTTGCCGCCAAGGCGGGCGTTGCGGCCATTGTTGTGGACAGCGCCGAGGAGGCCGCTGCCAAGGCCGCCGAACTGGTGGGCCTGTTGCCTGCCAACAACCTGGCCGGCCCCGCCGTGTTTGAGCCGTCCGCTCCTGCGGGCACGCTGAACCTGGCGAAATACTGCCCGGTGGAAGCCGTAGCCAGCATCACGGACGCAAACAGCGCAGTCGAGCTGTATGCGGGCTATGGCAAAACCGTTTACACCGCGCTGGCGACGGTGGCGGGCAATGTGGTGGGCATTGTCGCCACCAAGGGCGCCGAGGATGTGCTGTGCCGCAATTGCGTGTCCAAGGCCGCGCGTTTTGTACGTCTGTGCGATGCGTTCAGCATTCCGGTTGTCACGCTTGTAAATACCGACGGCTTTGTAAAGAGCGCTTCCGATGATATGGCGGGCGGCCTGCGCGAAGCTGCGCGTCTGGCAGGTACTTACGCCGACGCTACCACCGCGAAGGTGGCTGTCATCACGGGCAAGGCCGTGGGCGTTGCGTATACCGCGCTGGCAAACGCGGACCTGACGATCGCTGTCGAGGGCTGCACCGTGGCCCCGCTGGATCCGAAGGCAGCCGTTACCGTGCTGTATAAGGATGAGCTGGAGAACGGCACCAATATCGCGGCCGATACCGCGAAGCTGGCCGCCCGGTATGCTGCCGATGTGTGCAGCGCCGCCGCTGCCGTGGAAGCCGGCCTGGCCGATATGGCAGTGCCCGCCGCAGGCGTGCGCGCCGCCGTTGTATCCGCTCTGGATATGCTTTCCACCAAACGCACCCAGCGCCTGCCGAAGAAACACGGCAACATGACTCTGTAATTGAAATAGTAAAGATAATAAACAGGAGGATATCCCATGAAAACTTTCAATATCACCGTAAACGGCACCGCTTATAACGTTACTGTGGAAGAGACCGCCGGCGGCGCCGCTGCCGCGCCTGTTGCCGCAGCTCCGGCTCCCGCAGCTGCTCCGGCCCCGGCTGCCGCTCCTGCGCCTGCCGCCGCCCCCGCTGCTGCGCCCGCCGCGCCTGCCGTCGCAGGCAGCACCGGCGCTGTCACCGTTACGGCTCCGATGCCCGGCAACATTTTGGACGTGAAGGCCGCTGTGGGCGCTTCCGTCAAGGCCGGCGACGTGCTGTGCATCCTGGAAGCCATGAAGATGGAGAACGAGATCGTTGCGCCGCAGGACGGCACGGTTGCTTCCGTGAACTGCCGCAAGGGCGACGTTGTGAACGTGGGCGATCTGCTCGTTTCCCTGAACTGAACAGAGAGGTGAACGATTTTGGCAAAAAAACCGATTAAGATTACCGAGGTCGCCCTGCGCGACGCGCATCAGTCTCTGATCGCTACGCGCATGACGATGGACGAGATGCGTCCCATCCTGCCTGCGATGGATGAAGTGGGCTATTACTCCGTAGAGTGCTGGGGCGGCGCGACGTTTGACTCCTGCATCCGTTTCCTGGACGAGGACCCGTGGGACCGCCTGCGTATCCTGCGCAAGGAAATGCCGAACACCAAGCTGCAGATGCTGTTCCGCGGCCAGAACATGCTGGGCTACCGCCATTACGCGGACGACGCCGTCGAGTATTTCGTGCAGAAGTCCGTTGCCAACGGCATTGACATCCTGCGTATTTTCGACGCGCTGAACGACCCGCGCAATCTGGAAACGGCCATCAAAGCCGCCATTAAGGAAAAGGCTCATGTGCAGGGCTGCATCAGCTATACGCTGAGCCCCGTGCACAACAACGAGTATTTCGCCAAGTACGCCAAGACCCTGGAGGAGATGGGCGCGCACAGCATCTGCATCAAGGATATGGCCGGCCTGCTGACGCCGTACTCCACCTATGAACTGGTGAAGTCCTTGAAAGAGACTGTTTCCATCCCCGTGGACATCCACAGCCACTACACCTCCGGCCTTGCTTCCATGTCCATCCTGAAGGGCATTGAGGCGGGCGCGGATATTATAGATACGGCCATCAGCCCGCTGTCGCTGGGCACCAGCCATATGCCCACCGAGAGCCTTGTGGCTGCGCTTCAGGGTACCGATTACGACACGGGCCTTGACCTGAAAAAGCTGAACGTGGTGCGCGAGCACTTCGCCAAGCTGCGTGAGAAATATCTGGCCAGCGGCCAGCTCAGCCCGAAAATGCTGGGCGTGGACGCCAATACGCTGCTGTATCAGGTGCCGGGCGGTATGCTGTCCAACCTGCTCAAGCAGCTGAAGGACGCGGGCAAGGAGGACCAGCTCGACGCCGTGCTGCAGGAGATTCCCCGCGTGCGCAAGGACTCCGGCTATCCGCCGCTCGTTACCCCGACGAGCCAGATCGTCGGCACCCAGGCGGTGTTCAACGTCATTCTGGGCGAGCGTTACAAGATGGTAACGAAGGAGTTCAAAGGCCTTGTTCACGGCGACTACGGCAAGACGCCTGCTCCCATCAGCCCCGAGTTCACAAAGCAGATCCTCGGCGACGAGCAGCCCATCACCTGCCGTCCGGCAGATCTGCTGGAGCCGGAGATCGAGAAGCTGAAGGCGGAAGCCAGCAAGTATGTCATGCAGGAGGAGGACGTGCTCACGTACGCCATGTTCCCGCAGGTCGCGCCCAAGTTCTTTGAGAAGCGCAACAACAAGCTGGCCGGCGTCGACGGTGATCACGTCGATTTTGAAGGCAAATCCCATCCGGTGTAAACAGCTTTATACAGCGCCGTTCCCATATGGGGACGGCGCTGTTTTCGTACCTTTTGCTGCCGCACGGCCCGGGGCGTTGCGGAGCACGGAGGAGAAACAGCGAGAAAACTTGCAAAAAATGGCGAAAAGCAGTAATATAGATATATCTATTATCATGGGGAAAGAGGGCTTGTTTTATGGTGCTGAGCATGACCGGCTACGGGCGCGCCGAGCAGGAGCGAAGCGGGCGCGATATCACAGTCGAGATCAAAAGCGTGAACTCCCGATATTTTGAGTACACCTCCCGCATGCCGCGCAGCTTTGCGTTTTTGGACGACAAGCTGAAAAAGCTGGTGAACGCCACTATCTCCCGCGGCAAAACAGAGCTGGCGCTGACCGTGGTAAACGTTGATGCGCCGGAGGCTTCCATCAGCGTGAACCTGGACCTGGCAAAAGGATATCTGGATGCCATCGGCGAGATGAGCAGTGCGCTGGGTGTTGAAAACGATGTCACAGCGGGCACGCTGACGCGTTTTTCAGATATCTTCACCACACGCAAGGCAGAGACGGACGAGGAGCAGTTGTGGGCGGACGTGAAGGCCGTGGCTGAGGCTGCGGTGGAAAATTTCGTCGCCATGCGCGCCGCCGAGGGGGAGAAGCTGAGGGCGGATATCCTTTCGCGCCTGGTGTATCTGGAGCAGGCGGTGGGCGAGATCGAGCAGACGAGCGCCGAGCGCGTGCAGAAATACACGGAGAAGCTGTACGCCAAGCTGAAAGCGCTGCTGGAGGACACGAACATCGATGAGGCGCGCATTTTGACGGAAGCCGCCATTTTTGCAGATAAAACGGCCGTGGACGAGGAGACGGTCCGCCTGCGCAGCCACATCCGGCAGTATCGGGACATTCTGGAGAAGAACGAGCCGGTGGGCCGCAAGCTGGATTTCCTGACGCAGGAGCTGAACCGGGAAACCAATACCATCGGAAGCAAGGCCCAGGAGCTTGCGATCACACGCATGGTGGTGGATATGAAAGCGGAGATCGAGAAGATACGCGAGCAGATCCAGAACATCGAATGACACGCTGAAAAACACGGCATGTACGCGGGCGGCTTTGGAAGTCTTTCACGGGTGTTCTCTTTTTTGGGGGACTGCTCAGCCTGCGCTCTGCCTATACTGTTATAGGAGGAACCAGAAATGAAGCTCATCAACATCGGCTTTGGCAACATGGTCAGTGCCAACAGGCTCATCGCCATTGTCAGCCCCGAATCCGCGCCCATCAAGCGCATCGTGCAGGAGGCGCGGGACAAGGGGGCGCTCATCGACGCCACTTATGGACGCCGCACCCGTGCGGTCATCATCACGGATTCCGACCATGTGATCCTTTCCGCCGTACAGCCCGAGACGGTGGCGAACCGTCTGAATGACGAAGACGATGAAGCGGAGCTGGACGACGATGAATAAGCAGCGTTATCTGCTGGTGGTTTCCGGTCCGTCGGGCGCGGGCAAGGATACTGTCGTCAGCCGGATGATGCAAAAGCATCCGGAAATCGAGATATCCGTCTCGGCTACCACCCGCGCGCCCCGTGCGGGTGAGACGGATGGTGAAAATTATTATTTTCTTACCAATGAGCAGTTTGAGGAAAAAATCGACCGGGGCGAGATGCTGGAATATGTGAATTACTGCGGGAAGTATTACGGCACACCCAAGTCGGAGGTGGACGCCCGCCTGGACAGGGGCACGACCGTTGTGCTGGTCATTGAGGTGGTCGGCGCGGCGAATATCAAAAAGCTTTATCCGGAAAGCACGCTCATTTTCATCATGCCGCCCAGTATGGACGAGCTGCGCGCCCGCCTGCGCGGCCGCGGGACAGAGAGCGAAGAGGCGATTGCCGGCCGGCTCAAGCGGGCAGAGGAAGAACTGCCCTATGCCAGAGAGTATGATTTTTCGGTGGAGAACCGCGATGTGGACGCATGCGCGGACGAGATCTACCGTATTTTGAAGCAGCGCCAGCAGGACTAGCGTTATGTAAAAGGAACAGGCAGCCGGAAAGGGAGGGTGGAGTGCTTGGCCGAATGCGTGCAGGTGGCGGTCAGCAACGCCACCTTTCATTTTGATAAGCTGTATTCTTACAGTGTGCCGGCGCACCTGCAGGACAGAGTTTTTGTGGGCAGCATGGTGCTTGTCCCGTTCGGCCGCGGCGCGGCCGCGAGGATGGGCGTGGTGCTCGGACTGGATGCGCCGGAGGCGGCGGGCAAAAGGCTGAAATCACTGTACGACGCTGCGCCTGAACAGGCGCGCCTGTCGGATGAGCTGCTGCGTCTGGTCTATTATCTCAAGGAACACACGTTCTGCACCTATTACGAGGCGGTCAAGGCCATCATTCCCTACGGAGCGCAGTACAAAGCTGTGAATACCGGCCCCGTACCGCAGCTGCAAAAGCAGCTTGTGCGCCATACCGAGCCGGTATACCGGCGCACAGACGCCCCCTGGCAGGGACGCCGTACCGAAAAGCAGCAGGCTGCCTGGGACGCGCTGGCTTTCGGCCCCAAAACACAGAAGGAGCTGGAAGAGCAGGGCGTGACGAAGGCGGTGCTGGCGGGCCTTGTGAAAAAAGGCGTGCTGGCTGTTTCCGCTCAGGATAAAAGCGTAGCGTTGTATGAGAATTACAGCCCCGCGCAGGAGACGATCGCGCTTTCACCGGCGCAGCAGGCGGCTTACAGCCGCCTGGCGGCTCTGATGGATACGGGCCGGCCCGCGGCCGCGCTTCTGCACGGCGTCACTTCCAGCGGAAAGACGCTGGTGTTTTTAAAGCTCATCGAAAAGGCGGTTGCGGCGGGGCGCAAGGCGTTGGTGCTGGTGCCGGAAATTTCACTTACGCCGCAGATGATCTACCGCTTGAAAGCCTTTTTTGGAGACAGAGTGGCCGTGCAGCACTCGGCGCTCTCCAATACCGAGCGCCTTCTGCAGTGGCAGCAGATCCAAAACGGCGGCGCAGACATCGTGGTGGGCACGCGCAGCGCTGTGTTTGCGCCCCTGCCGGACATCGGCGTTATTATCATCGACGAAGAGCAGGAGCATACCTATCACTCCGAGAGCGCGCCGCGCTATTCCGCCCACGACGTGGCGAAGCGCCGTGCCGCGGCTCACGGCGCGCTGCTGCTGCTGGCCTCGGCCACGCCCTCCACGGAAAGCTACTATGCCGCGCAGACGGGCCGGTATACGCTGGTGGAGCTGTCGGAACGCTACAACCACATGCCGCTGCCGGAGGTGCGGCTGGTGGACATGCGCGAGGAGCTGGCCGCGGGCAACGCATCGTCCGTCAGCCGGGCGCTGGCGGATGAAATTTCGCGCAATCTGGCCCGGGGCGAGCAGACCATCCTTCTTTTGAACCGTCGCGGATACAAAACAGTGGGCATGTGCACCGCCTGCAGTGAGGTGGTGAAATGCGATGCCTGCAGCGTGCCCATGGTGTACCACAAAGCGGACGGCCGTTTGCTGTGCCATTATTGCGGCAAATCCGTCAGTCCGGTGCCGGAGGTGTGCCCTGCCTGCGGCGGCAAGCTGAAGTATACGGGCTTCGGCACCCAGCGCGTGGAGGAGGAATTGGAGCAGATGTTTCCCGCGGCGCGGGTGCTGCGCATGGACCTGGACACGACCTCCCGCAAAAACGCCCACGAGACCATGCTGCGCCGCTTCGCAAAGGACGAATATGATATCATGCTGGGCACGCAGATGGTGGCCAAGGGACTCGATTTTGAAAAGGTGACGCTGGTGGGCGTGCTGGGCATCGACCAGCTTTTGTTTGCGCAGGGATACAAGGCGTTCGAAAATGTTTTTTCGCTGGTGACCCAGGTGGTGGGGCGGGGCGGCCGCGCGGCTCAGGCGGGCCGGGCGCTCATCCAGACGGTGGACCCAAACCATCCGGTTCTGAATCTGGCGGCGAGGCAGGATTATAAATCTTTTTTTGCAGAGGAGATATCCTTCCGCAGGCTGAACCTTTACCCACCGTTCTGCACCATCTGTCTGGCGGGCTTTTCCGGTGCGAAGGAGCCGGAGGTGCTGGCGGCATCCCGTGCCTTTGCGGCGGACGTGCAGCGTCTTGCACAGCAGCGCAGCGGTATTCCGCTGCGTATCCTCGGCCCCGCGCCCATGAACATTGCCATGGTGAACAACCATTACCGCTACAAGCTCACGCTCAAGTGCCGCAACGACAATGCTTTCCGCGCGCTGATGGGGGAGGCGCTGGCGGCGTACAACGCGGCCGGATGGCCGGGAAAAGTGTCCGTTTATCTGGATTTCCATTCGGACGCAGACATTTAACACATAAAGTATTATCAGCTGCAAACGAAAATCTTGGAGGGATTTGATTATGGCTTTACGCACTATCGTACAGGACGGCGATCCAATCTTGAAAAAGAAATGCCGTCCCGTTACAAACTTTGACGACCGTCTGGCGGAGCTGCTGGACGACATGATCGAGACGCTGGCCGACGCACAGGGGTACGGCCTGGCGGGCCCGCAGGTGGGAGTGATGCGCCGCGTGTTCGTCAGCCTGGATGAGCGTGACCTGCCTGAGGACGGAGAGGTGCCCGAGGGTTACGAGCCGAAGTACCTGGAATTCGTGAATCCGGAGATCATCATGCAGGAGGGCGAGGTGCTCCAGTATGAGGGCTGCCTTTCGTTTCCGGGGCATAACGCCGCCATCCGCCGTCCGCAGAAGGTGACCGTGCGCGCGTTTGACCGCCACGGAAAACCGTTTACGCTGACAGGCGAGGACATGCTGGCGCGCTGCATCTGCCACGAGACGAACCATCTGGACGGCGTTACCATCATGGACCTTGCCGAGTTCTTCTATGAGGATCAGGAGCACGACGACGAGGACGAAAGCGCAACGGAGGAATGAGCATTGAACATCCTGTTTATGGGTACGCCCGATATCGCGGCTGCTGCGCTGGAGGCGATCCTTGACGCAGGGCATACGGTATGTGGTGTCTATACGCGGGCGGATAAGCCTGTCGGCCGCAAGCAGGTGCTGACGGCCCCGCCTGTCAAGCGCACAGCGATGGCGCACGGCATCCCCGTGTTTCAGCCTGGGACGCTGCGGGACGCCGCGCAGGCGGAAAACATCCGTGCGCTTGCCCCCGAGCTGATCGTGGTGGTGGCCTATGGCCGCATCCTGCCGCCGGAAGTGCTTGCGATCCCCCAATACGGCTGCATCAATCTGCATGTTTCACTGCTTCCCAGATACCGGGGCGCTGCGCCCGTGCAGTGGGCTGTTATCAACGGCGAAAAGACGACCGGCGTTTCCATTATGTATTTAAATGAGGGCCTGGACACAGGCGATATCCTGCGGGTCTCCCCGGTGGAAATTGGCGAGAACGAGACCTCCGGCGAGCTGTTTGAGCGCATCACGCAGGAGGGAGCACGCACGCTGCTGGCGGCGATGGAGGATATCGCGGCGGGCACGGCACAGGCGCGGCCGCAGAATGACGCCGAGGCCACGCTGGCGCCGCCCCTTACAAAAGAACAGGCGCATTTCGGATTTGACGCGCCCGCCCGCCGTTTGCACGACCTCATCCGCGGTTTGAACCCGTGGCCCGTTGCATATTTTGAGTACGGCGGAAAAAAGGTGAAAGTGCTGCGCACTTTGTGTGACGATGCAGCCGCGGGCGCGCCGGGTGAGATATTGAGCACAAAACCGCTGAAGGTAGCCTGTGCGTCCGGCGCGCTGACGCTTCTGGAAGTAGTGCCCGAGGGGAGCAGACCCATGGAAGGCAGCGCCTGGGCCGCCGGCCGCCGGTTTACAAATGGTGACAAATTGCAATAAATTTCCTGCTTTTGCCGTATATAGAAAGAGGCATGCGCGCAGCGCACGTGCCGCTTGAGGCTGCGGCAGGGAATCAAAGGAGCAGCTATGGAGAATCCCCGCCGCGCGGCCGTGGCCGCGCTGATAAAACAGGAACAGGACGGTTACGCAAACCTTGTATTGCGCCATGCGCTGGACGGCTTCACCGGAACAGCGCGGGACCGGGCATTTCTCAGCGCCGTGTTCTACGGCACCGTAGAGCGTATGGTGACGCTGGACCATATCCTGCAGAAATTCCTGCAAAAGCCTCTGGTAAAGCTGGATGCGGCGGTGCGCGCCATTCTGCGCAGCGGGCTGTATCAGGCGCGTTATCTGAAGAGCGTGCCTGTGCGCGCGGCCATCAGCGAATCCGTCACGCTCACGCGGCAGATGGGGAAATCCAGCGCTGCGGGGCTTGTCAATGCGGTGCTGCGCCGCGCCGCCGCTTACGACCTCACCGCCGAACATTACTCCAACGAGACCGAGCGCCTTTGCGTGGAGTACAGCGTTTCGCCGCAGATCGCCGGGCTGCTGCAGACGCGCTGCCCGGACCAGTGTGAGGATATTTTGAAGGCCAGCTTCACACCGCCGCCCCTGTGCGTGCGCGTGAACACGCTGCAAACGGATATCGGGGCGCTGGAGGAGGAATTTGCCCGGCAGGGCATGGCCACCCGACGCGGCGCGGTCCCGGACAGCCTGTATGTGGAATGCAGGGGAGACGTTACGGCGCTGAAGCTGTTCAAGCAAGGCCTGTTCCATGTGCAGGGTGAGGCGTCCCAGCTTGCCTGCGCGGCGTTGTCGCCAAGGCCCGGTGATACCGTGCTGGACCTGTGCGCGGCCCCCGGCGGCAAAAGCGCCACGCTGGCGCAGTACATGGAGAACAAGGGGACGCTGGTTTCCTGCGACGCGGCTCAAAACCGCCTGACGCTGGTCGGCGGCGCGCTGGAACGGCTGGGCGTGGCCTGCGGCCGCGTGCTGCACAACGATGCCGCCGTTTACAATGAGGCGTTTGCGGGCGCGGACGCAGTGCTGTGCGACGTACCCTGCTCCGGCCTTGGTGTGCTGGCGAAAAAGCCGGATATCCGGCAGAAAACGCTGGACGGCCTGGATGGACTGGTACGGCTGCAGCGGGCGATCCTGGAGACAGCCGCGCGCTATGTGAGGCCGGGCGGGCGGCTCGTCTACTCTACCTGTACGCTGAATCCGGATGAAAATGCCGGTATCGTCCGGCCCTTTTTGAAAGAGCATCCGGAGTTTCGTACGCGCAGTGTGGAGTGTGTTTTGCCGGGGACGACAAAAGATGACGATTTTCTTACACTTTACCCGTTCCGCACGGGAACAGACGGCTTTTTCATAGCATCTCTGGAAAGATTGTGATAAAATGAACCAGACAGGAATCTCTTCATATACCGAGCCGCAGCTTGCGGAACTGGTGAAGGAAATGGGGCAGCCCGCGTTTCGCGCAAAACAGCTTTTCAAATGGCTGCATGAAAAGCAGGCGCGCTCTTTTTCTGCAATGACGGATCAGCCAAAGGCGTTTCTCGCCGCGCTGGAAGAACGCTTTTTCATCGAGACGCTGGAGACTGAGCGCCGCCAGCAATCGAAGGACGGTACGGTGAAATACCTGTTCCGCCTGCCGGACGGCAATTGCATCGAAACGGTATTGATGCGCTATTCCTATGGCAATACTGTATGCGTGTCCACACAGGTGGGCTGCCGCATGGGCTGCCGCTTCTGCGCTTCCACGCAGGGCGGGCGTGTGCGCAACCTCACGGCGGGTGAGATCGCAAACGAGGTATACGCCGCTGCCCGGGATACCGGAGAACGCGTTTCCCATATCGTGCTCATGGGCATTGGCGAACCGCTCGATAATTTTGATCATGTCATGGACTTCCTGTCCATCATCTCTTCGCCGAATGGCGTGAACATCGGCATGCGCAACATCAGCCTTTCAACCTGCGGCCTCGTGCCGATGATCTACAAGCTGGCCGAACGGCATCTTGGCCTGACGCTTTCGGTCTCGCTGCATGCGCCCACGGATGAAATGCGCAGTTCGATGATGCCGGTCAACGATGTGTATCCCGTGGAACAGCTCATCCGGGCCTGCCGGGACTACCAGCAGGAGACCGGCCGCCGCGTCAGCTTTGAGTATTCAATGGTGAACGGCGTGAACGACAGCCCGCAGACGGCCCGCAGGCTGGCACAGCTCATCAAGGGCATGGGTGCGCACGTGAACCTTATTCCCATCAATCCCGTGGACGGCTCGCCGTATTCCGCTACGGATGCCGCCAACGTCAAACGTTTTCAAACGCTCCTGACGGAGCTGGGCGTCAACGCCACCGTGCGCCGCCGCCTGGGCACCGACATCAGCGCCGCCTGCGGCCAGCTGCGCCGCGAGGCAAAAGGAGGAACGACCGCATGAAGCTTGTCGCTAAAACAGATATCGGCAGCCAGCGCAGCGAAAACCAGGACAGCTACCGGGGGGGGCGCCGCCCGGACGACGCTGTTTGGGGTGCCGTGTGCGACGGTATGGGCGGTGCGCGCGGCGGCCGCTTGGCCAGCACCATGGCGGTGGATGCGCTGCAGCAGGCCATCGAGGCGGGTATTGACGAGGCGCACACCCCGCAGGCCGGACGCGCACTGCTGGAAAGCGCCGTGGAGCAGGCCAACCGCAGCGTCTATGAAAAGGCGCGGGGCACGCCTTCGCTCAGCGGCATGGGCACCACTGTTGTATGCGCGCTGGTGCGCGGAGGCCTTGCGCAGTATGTGCATGTGGGCGATTCCCGCATTTATCTGTTCCGCAACAACAAGCTGCTTCAGCTTACAAAAGACCATTCCATGGTGCAGGAGATGGTGGAGCAGGGCGCGCTGACGGAGGAGGAAGCTCAGAATCATCCGCGCAAGAACCTCATCACCCGCGCTTTGGGCGTGGGACGGGATGTGGAGGCGGATTTCGGCGAAAAAGAAGTAAGCCCCCGGGACATCCTGCTGCTGTGCAGCGACGGGCTGAGCAACTGCGTTTCTGTGCCGCAGATCGAGGAAACGCTGGCGCGCACGCCTTTTTATGAGGCGGCGGACGCGCTGGTGCAGAAGGCGCTGGAGGGCGGCGGCCTTGACAACATTACGGTCCTGCTGATGCAAGTAGAGGCAGTGGAGGAGAACAATGGATAATTTGATCGGGAAAAAACTGGACGGCCGTTACCAACTGGAGGAGCTGATCGGCTCCGGCGGCATGGCCAACGTCTACAAAGCCACCGACCTTTTGGAAAACCGCCTTGTGGCGGTGAAGATCCTGCGGGAGGAATGCCGCGGCAACGAGGATCTTGTGCGGCGGTTTAAAAACGAATCCAAGGCGATTTCGGTGCTGGATCATCCCAATATCGTAAAGGTATACGATGTCAGCGTGACGGACAAGCTCCAATTTATCGTGATGGAGTATATCGACGGCATCACGCTGAAAGAATATATGGAGTACCGCGCCCAGCCTTTGACGTATAAAGAGACGCTGCACTTCATCACACAGGTTCTGGCGGCGCTGCAGCACGCCCATGAGAAGGGCATCGTACACCGGGACATCAAGCCGCAGAACATCATGCTGCTGGCGGACAGCACCATCAAGGTGATGGACTTCGGCATCGCCCGCTTTTCCCGCAGCGAGAACCAGACGATGACCGATAAGGCCATCGGCTCGGTGCATTACATCAGTCCCGAACAGGCGAAGGGCGATACCACCGACGCAAAGGCGGACATCTATTCCGTGGGCGTGATGATGTACGAGATGCTTTCGGGAAAGCTGCCGTTTGAATCCGACAGTCCGGTGTCCGTGGCCATTAAACAGATCGCGGATACGGCCACGCCCCTGCGGGAGCTGAACCCCGCGGTGCCCGAGGCGCTGGCGGCCATCACCGAGCGTGCCATGGCCAAGGAACCGAGGGAACGTTATCCTTCCGCTCAGGCCATGCTGGCGGACATCGACGAGTTCAAGCGCAACCCCAGTGTGAAGTTTGAATACCAGTACCTTACGGACACAGCGCCCACACGGTACATCGACAAAGTGGTGAACAAAACGGCTACGAAACAGTCTGGAGGCCAGCAGCGTCCCCGAACAGGCGCGCGGCCTGCCGCCCGCGGCGGCACAAAAACCAAGAAGCGGCTGGCGCTGCCCATTCTTGCGGGAATGGCGGCGGCATTTCTCATTGGCGCGGCGATCCTGGTGTTCCTCATCTTTAAATATGAGGGCAACGGTATGTTCAGCCAGAGTATGGATGTGGACCTGCCCAACTTCATCGGCCTGACGCAGGCGGAGATCCAGGAAAAATATCCGGATTCAAAATTCATTTTTCAGACGGAAGAGGAATATAATACAGAGTACGCGGCTGGTGTCGTATGCGACCAGTACCCGCGTGCGCAGACGGCTTCCGACCCCAAGCGCGTGAAGGAAAACGCGAAGATCACGCTCACCATCAGCAGAGGCGTGGAGATCGTCACGATGCCGGACCTTTCCGGTATGTCCCGCGCCGAAGCGCTGAACGCCTGTAAGGAAAAAGGCCTAATGCCTACTTTTAAGACTGAAACGGTCCCCAAGGGGCAGGCGAGCGGCGTCGTCCTGCGCACGGACCCGGTCTCCGGTACGCAGGTGGAGGCGAACACGGAAAACAGCAGCGTCACGGTCTACATCAGCCAGGAAGAGGTGGACAAGAGCACTACGGTGCCGAACCTTGTGGGTGTGGCGTCTCTGAGCGAGGCACAGGACCTGATCCGGAGTGCGAAGCTTGTGCTGGGCGGTTATTCTGAGGAATACAGCGACACCGTACCGGCGGGAGCCGTCATCTCCCAAAACCCGGTCAGCGGCACGCCCGCCAAATGGAACGACCCTGTATCGATCGTTGTGTCCAAGGGCGCGCAGGAGCGCACGATCTATGTGCACATCGCTGTGGATGAAACCAACGAGGGCGGCACTTATACGCTGCTGCTGAACGGCGGCAACCCACAGCCCTGGTCACCCACGGCGGGCCAGGCGTCCAGCTATCAATGGTCCGTCACTTCGACGGGCACGGGCACGATCACGCTGCAGAAGCCGGACGGTACGACGGCGGAGCAGGCTGTTGATTTTGCTCCGGGCGGCAGCGGAGACCTGGATTTCGGCACGTTTGGAGGCAACTATAAAAAGCCGGACGATCCTTCGTCCACACCGCCGGACCCTTCCCAGTCCGCGCCGTCGGGCGAGGGCGACTGAGCCGTTATTGCATTCAGGCGCCGGGAGCGCGTTTCGCGCGCTCCCGGTTTAATTGATTGATCAGCGGGGGAAAAAGAACAAGTGGCATCAAGAAGGCAGGCAAAAAAGAAAGGCAAAGCGGCAAAAAACGCGGAACACGGAAACGTACAGGCGTCGGCAGCCGCTTCCAGAAAGAAAACGCCGCAGGAAGAAATCCAGCAGGCGGACGGCGTGCAGCCCTTCCTCGAGACACCGGAGCACACGGAAGCAACTGCAAAAGGGAAAAGCACACAGGTGCCGGCACCGGAAAACAATGCTTTGACCGGGGAGACTTTGAGCATGTCCAGCGGTGCTTCGGAAACAGAAAGCAGCGGCGATGCGGCGCAGGATAACGCTGGTGGGGCCGCTGCGCCGCAAACGAAAGAAGAAGCGCCGCGGAAAACAGCTGCAAAGCCGGATGCTCCGGAAATTGAAGAGGGAGCGGACGTACAGGCCGGGGAGGCTTCCGAAGGCAAAGAGAATGCCGCGCCGGCGGAACAGGTTCCCGTCGCTTCGGAGGATGCGGAGGACGCCGGAAAGGCGGACGCAGATGCCGGTGGAGAGTTGGAGCTGCCGGACGAGCCGGAAGGGCTTCCGGAGCTTTCCGCCGCACCGGAGGCCGCATATCATGCGCAGCCGGCCGCCGAGCAGAAAGCTGTGCCGCATCAAAAGGCACGCAAACAGAAGAGACGGCATTACGCACTGTTTTATATTTCGCTCTTGACACTGGCGGTGGTGATATGCTCCGCCGTTTCGATCTACTGGATGTTCAGCACTTCCGAAAACGGCCTGTTTGACGTGAAAGAAGATGTGGAACTGCCGAACCTGATCGGTACGCGCTGGACAGACGTGAAAGACGACGCGGCGTACAGCGGCTTTGTACTGGAAAAAGAAGAAGTATTTGACGATGAGGCGCCGGTGGGAGAGATCGTGGACCAGAATCCCCGTGCGCCAGGTGAAAGAGGGATCCCGCATTGTGGCAAAAGTGAGCAAGGGCGTTGAAATGGTGACCGTTCCGGAACTTGCGGGCTGGAACAAAGATACTGCACGGGAAAAGCTGCGTGCGCTGAACCTGACGCTGCTCATCAAGCCCGAAGAGACCACGGATGTTCCGGTGGACTGCGTTGTGCGCACAGACCCTGCCGCGGGCAGTGTGGTCAAGGCAGGCACCACGGTGACGCTGTATATCCGCCGTGACAGCACAGAAGTGTCTTATGTTACTGTCCCTGCCTGCATCGGTTCTACGTCGGAACAGCAGGCGAGCCTCCGCCTGACACAGCGCGGCCTGGCAATGCGGGTCATTACGGTAGAAGATGCGTCTCCGGCAGGCACGGTGATCGCCCAATCTCCGAACGCGGGTGCTATGGTGATGCGCGGTACGGTGGTAACGGTCACCGTTTCATCCGGTCCGCCGCCCGTGGTGGCACCGCCTCCGGCACCTCCTGAATCGGAATCCGATTCGGAGGAATCGTCGAGTTCCAGCTCGCCGCCGCCGTCATCCGGTTCGGAAACGCCGCCGTCCAGTTCAACGCCGCCGTCCTCCAGCTCGGAGACATCGGCATCCAGCTCAACGGAGCCGCCGCATTCCGGCTCGGAGCAGCCGCCTGTGACTTCCGGCTCAACGGCGCCGCCGGTACCGTCCGACGGGACACTGCCGTAACGGCGCGAGGTGCTGCGGATGTTTGACAACTATATCGTAAAGGGCATCGGCGGGTTTTATTATGTGAAGACGGGCGGCTCGCTTGTGGAATGCAAGCCGAAAGGAATCTTCCGCAAAAAGCGCATCACGCCGGTGGCGGGAGATATCGTCCGTCTGGAAACGGACGGAGGCGCGCCCGTCATCGCGGATATCCTGCCGCGTAAAAATGTGTTCGTCCGGCCCCCTGTGGCAAATGTAGATCAGTTTTTCATTGTGGTGAGCACGGTGCAGCCGGTGCCCAGTACGCTGGTCATCGACAAGCTGTCCGCCATTGCGGTGGATAAAGGGGCACAGCCTGTGCTTGTCATTACAAAAACAGATCTCCAGGACGCGCAGCCGTTGGCTGCCTGTTATGCCCATTCGGATATTCCCGTGCTGTGTGTGAACGCCGGGACAGGCGAGGGGCTGGACGCGGTGCGCGCCCGGCTTGACGGCAGGCTGAGCGTGTTCTGCGGCAACTCCGGGGTGGGCAAATCTACATTGCTCAGCGCCCTGCTGCCCGGGCACGAGCTGGAAACAGGAGAAATCAGCCAGAAGCTGGGCCGCGGCCGCCATACCACCCGTGAGGTGGTGCTTTACGAAAGCTGCGGCGGCCTTGTGGCCGACACACCGGGCTTTGCCAGCCTGGAGATGGAGCGGGCCGCGTACATTCCGAAAGAAAACCTGCAGTTTGCGTTTCCCGAGGTGGAGCGCTACTTCGGCCAATGTAAATTCACAGGCTGTTCTCACACCGTGGAAAAGGGCTGCGCTGTGCGCGCGGCGCTGGAAGCGGGAGAGATCGACAAAACGCGTTATGAAAGCTATGTGACGCTGTACAACGAGGCGAAAGAAGTCAAGGAGTGGCAGATGTGATCTGCCGCTCCTTTCCTGTGTGCAGCACGCAGATGGAAAGGAAGAAAGCAGGCATGAAATGTGTGATCTTTGCAGGCCTGCCGGCGGCGCCGGAGCTGCACGGCTGGTGGGCGGACGCAGACTATGTCATTGCCGCCGACGCGGGCTATGAAAATGCCTGCCGCGTTGGTGTGGAGCCGGATCTTCTGTTGGGCGATTACGACAGTGCGCCGCGTCCGGAGGCCGGTGCAAAGACGGTGTTCCTCCCGGCGGAAAAGGATGATACCGATACCTATTACGCCGCCCGCAAGGCGCTGGAGCTGGGCGCGACGGATGTCGTTATCGTGGGCGGTTTGGGAGGCGCGCGGCTGGACCATACGCTGGCCAACCTGCAAACGCTGGTGTTTTTGGCAAAAAACGGAGCGTGTGCGACACTGGCGGATACGGACAATGAGGTGACCGCCCTTTTGCCGGGCACACACCGCATCCAGGCGCGGCCGGGGTGGTATTTCTCCATTTTCAGCGCCGGGGAGCAGGCGCCTGGTGTTACGCTGGAGGGGCTGAAATATCCGCTGCACGATTATACGCTCACACATGCGTTCCCCATCGGCGTGAGCAACGAGTTCGCCGCCGAAACGGCAACGCTCCGGTTTTCCGCGGGCATGATCTATCTGGTGCTCTCGCGAAAGGAGCCGCCGCGCGGGTAACATTTTTCCCCTGTTTTGTATATAGTAATGCAGGGGAGTTCGGGTGCGCCCGCACCCGCGCCCCAATGCGGGGGAAAGCGAGGTGCCGAGATGCAAGTTGTGGTATGGAAAAGCCCGAAGTGCCTGTCCGGTATTTTGAGGGCGATCTTCAAGATTAAAAAAAGCTGAACCCATGCAGGCGCGCCTCCGGAAAACGGGTGGCGCGCGGGATGGAAACGCCCGGTGGGCGGCCGCGGAAAAGCGCATGCTTTCCGCTGTGCCGCGCACCGGGCGTTTTTGTTTTTTTCGCATACATCGCCGCACCGCTTCATATAGATGAGTTAGAACAGCGAAAGGGGCGACGAGGCCGTATGGAATTAAAGGTGTACAAAGATACCGTCACCGCGGCGGAAAGCATCTGCGATACAAAACTGGAACTCCCGGTGGAGACCGAAATGCTCATCCCGGACTACCTGCCGCAGGTGTTCAAGATCGTCAAGTGCTTTGTTTATCTTGTGGTGCTGCAAAAGCAGGTCACGGCGGGCAGGCTCACGGTAGACGGTTATTTGCGGTGCGTGGTATATTACCAGTCCGAAGGGGACGAAAGTCTGTGTCAGGCGGAACAAAAGCTGCCGTTCACAAAACAGGTGGATGTGAAGCCGGGAAGCTGGGGCCCGGCGACCGTGCTTGTCTCGGGAGAGACGGAGTATGTGAACTGCCGGGCGGTCAACCAGCGACGCGTGGACGTCCGGGGCGCGTTCGCTCTGTCCATCGAGGCTGTGGCCGAGGCACAGGGGGAGGTCATTACCGCACTGGCCGGCGGCGGCATCCAGCAGCGCACAACGTCGCTCACGGGCAGCAAGACGGTGGGATCGCAGGAAAAACTTATCACGGCTGAGGAAAGCATTGCGTTTGACGCGCCTCCGGAGATGGTGCTCAGTACCCAGTGTACCGGCGCAGTGAACGAGGTAAAGCTCGTTTCCGGAAAGGCGGTGCTCAAAGGCGAGATCCGCGCGGAGGTGGTATACCGCACGGCTCCCGGCCACACACTGGTACACACCACGCGGCAGATACCTTTCAATGAGATACTGGATGTGGAGGGCGCGGCCGAGGACTGCCAGTGTTTTGCAGTGGTGCAGCCCACAGGCTGCACCATCACGGGAGGCTCCGGCGAGGATGAGGGTGAGAACACCATCTCCGCCACGGCGGCGCTGTACGTCAAGGTGTACCGCCCGGTGGAATACATGGCGGTAAGCGACGCGTTTTCCACTGAAAGCGAGACCGTGCTCACGCAGCAGCAGGTGGCGCTGGAGGAGGTTGCCGACGTGTTTACCCAGCAGGTGGAGGCTGTCACCACAGGCCAACTGCCGGACGAGAACGCGCGCATCATTGATGTGATGGCGACGCCGCTGCCTATGGAGGTCATCGAACAGGACGGCGAGGCGGTGCTGCGCGGCCGTGTGATGGCGCATCTGCTGTGCATCAATGCGCTGGAAGAGATAGACTGCTACGACAAGGTGTGTGAATATACGCTGCCGCGCCGTTATCCGCGGCCTGCGGCGGACGTGATCGCCCAGTGCTATCCGTCGGTGGGCAGCGTTTCGGCCCGCAAGGTGGGGGACGACACCAGCGCGGCTATTGTTTTGACGGTGCGGGGCATCGTCAGCTTCCGCTCCACACAGACGGTGCTGGCCGACGTGCAGTGCACGTCGCCGCTGGTGCGGGACGACGGGGATATCGCTCTGCGCATCTATTTTGCACAGGCAGGCGAGGATATGTTCGATATCGCAAAGCGGTATGCGGCTTCGCCGGAGGCTATTGCGGCCGCGAACGATACCGGCTCGGGCATCCTGGAAGCGCCGCAGCGCCTGCTGATACCGTCGGCTACTTGAGGAGAGGGGAGAAAACAGGATGGATCATTGCAATCTTTATACAGACATCGCCACTCGTACAGGCGGCGACATCTACATCGGCGTCGTCGGGCCGGTGCGCACGGGCAAAAGCACTTTCATCAAACGCTTTATGGAACTGATGGTGCTGCCTGAGATCCAGAGCGAGGCGTTCAGCCAGCGGGCGCGCGACGAACTGCCGCAATCCGCCGCCGGGCGAACCATCATGACGACCGAGCCGAAATTCGTGCCCGAACAGGCGGTCTCCATCGACCTTGAGGACGGCGCCTCCTTCCGCACTCGTCTCATCGACTGCGTGGGCTACATGGTGCCCGGCGCCATGGGTCACGAGGAAAATGAAAAGCCCCGCATGGTGAAAAGCCCCTGGTTCGACGAAGAGGTCCCTTTCGATGTAGCGGCGGAAACCGGCACGAGAAAGGTCATCTGTGAGCATTCCACCATCGGCCTTGTCGTCACCACGGACGGTTCCATCAGCGATATCCCACGCAGCGGCTACGAGAAGGCCGAAGAACGCGTCATTCAGGAGCTGGAGGCCATCCAGAAGCCGTTTATCATTCTGCTCAACTGCGTCGCGCCGGAGTCGCTGGAGAGCATGACTCTGGCCGAGGAGCTGAGCAAAAAATACGGCCGTACCGTCATGCCCGTGAGCTGTGTGGAGCTGACGGAGGAGACCATCACCGAGATCCTCAAGAACGTGCTGTTTGAGTTCCCGCTCAAAGAGATCGCGTTTTCGATGCCCAAATGGGTCACGATGCTGGATCACGGACATTGGCTGCAGGAGGCTGTATATACAGCGGTACAGGAGTTTGCGGCGGGTGCCAGCGTGATGAAGGACATCGCATCCTCGCCGCGGACCGTGGAGTGTCCATATGTCAAGACCAGCAAGATGAAGTTCATAGACCTGGGCACGGGCTGCGCCACTATGACGCTGGAGCTGCAGGACGATATCTTTTACAAAGTGTTGGGAGAGACAACGGGGCTTGAGATATGCGACGAAGCAAGCCTCATGCCGTGCATCATCAATCTGGCGCGCATCAAAACGCAGTACGAAAAGATCAAAAGCGCTCTGGACGAGGTGAACGCCACGGGCTATGGCATTGTGATGCCGGGCATCGACGAGCTGACGCTGGAAGAGCCGGAGATCGTCCATCAGGGCGGACGATACGGCGTACGCCTGCGGGCCAGCGCGCCGTCCATCAATATGATACGGACCGAGATATCCACAGAGGTCGCGCCCATCGTGGGCAGCGAACGCCAGTCGGAAGAGCTTGTCAAGAGCCTGCTTGCTGATTTCGAGGAGGACCCGGGCAAGATATGGCAGAGCAATATCTTCGGCAAGAGCCTGCATGAGCTTGTCAACGAGGGGCTGCAGAACAAGCTGCTGCATATGCCCTCCGAAGCGCGCACACGTCTGCAGGAGACCATTGAGCGCGTTATCAACGAAGGCTGTTCGGGGCTTATCTGCATTATTCTATAATAAAACGTCCTGAGGATAACGGATATTGGACGGTGCGCAGGTGGCGTCCACGATCAT
>ERZ827037.1196-NODE-1196-length-29236-cov-4.851376_pt1 | contig 29236 bp, 21 predicted proteins | sample MGYA00519924_ERZ827037 | MGnify/ENA primary metagenome ERZ827037 (study PRJEB31778, sample SAMEA3449250) | human gut metagenome | biome: human gut; feature: human-associated habitat; material: faeces | place: United Kingdom | collected 2010/2012 ...
ACTCTTTCAATTACTGGATAATGTTTAACCCGTCCAACTTTTGGGGTGCACTTCATTCATCGAGATGTCCCGGGGGATTTCTTTGATTTAGTTCCGTATTAATCTTGTTTCAAGATCAAGGCGGAAGAGGCGCTTACGGTAGTTTTACCCTGTACGGAACCTTTACCGTCCAGATAAATCCGACCGTCTTTACAAACCGGAATCCATGTTCCTTCCGGCAGAGAAACCGTTACCGCCTTCCGGTTCCCATTAAAGATAACCATAATCTTCTTCCAACTATCCCCGTTCGCATGTTCCCCTAAGGTATACGCTACGACACCGGGCTGGTTCACTTCTTGGAATTGAAGGGCCTCCCTCACTCTCTCGGCCGTAGCGATACGGAAAGCCGGGTGCGACTTACGAAGGGCGATCAAATCCTTGTAATAGTTGAAAACATCCTTGTTTTTTGCCTTTAAAGACCAGTCGATCTCATTGATTGAATCGGGCGATTGATAGCTGTTATGTACGCCTTTCTTATCGTGCAGCAACTCCTCTCCTGCCCGCATGAAGGGAACTCCTTGCGAGGTGAAGATGATGGTCTGGGCCAACTTGCCGAATCGTATCAACTCATCCGGGGTAGCGTCTTTCGGGGCCGAGAGCTTCAACTTATCCATCAAACAAAGATCATCGTGGCAAGAGACATAGTTGATCACTTGCGTAGGCTTGTTCGCATAAGGCGCTTTGCAATATAATATTTGGTTATAGTCGATTTGCGGATGGCGGATAGCGCCTACAATACCGAACTTAATAGACTCCTCGTTACCTTCCGGCTTTCCGGAGGCGAAACCGGCCTGTGTAGTCTCGAATACGCTTCCTTTTAAAGCATCCCGCAGGTCATCGCTAAATACGGCCACATCATTCAGTTTCGGGGCGTTTACCTTGATCGCCCTCTGGTCCTCCGGTAGCGGGGAATCGCTGGCGGTCCAGCCCTCGCCGTATACGAAGATGGAAGGATCTAGTTTGGTTAACTCGGCTTTTACCTCGTTCATGGTCTCTACGTCATGGATGCCCATCAAGTCGAAACGGAAACCATCCACATGGTATTCCTCGGCCCAATATTTCACGGACTCCACGATATAGCGGCGTACCATCGCCCGCTCCGAAGCGGTCTCATTACCACAGCCGGAGGCATCCGAATAGCTTCCGTCCGGTTTATGACGGTAGAAGTAACCGGGAACGGTCAAACTGAAATTCGACCCATCCCCCACGAAGGTATGATTGTAAACCACGTCCATGATCACACGGATACCATTCCGGTGCAACCCCCGCACCATCTCCTTGAACTCACGGATACGAGCCTCGGGATTGTAAGGATCGGTGGAATAGCTCCCCTCGGGGGCGTTATAGTTCTTGGGATCATACCCCCAATTGTACACATTATCTTGCAAGCGAGTCTCGTCCACCGAGCCATAGTCATAGGAAGGAAGGATGTGGACATGGGTAACACCCAACTCCTTCAGATGATCCACGCCGGTAGCCACGCCGCCCGGACCTTTCGTGCCGTTCTCCGCCAAGGCGAGAAACTTACCTTTATGCGTCACGCCGGAGTTCGCGGCGATCGAGAAATCCCGATGATGCATCTCGTAGATGATAATATCGGAGAAGCTTTTCAACTCGGGAGATTTATCCGCCTCCCAGCCCTCCGGATCGGTAGCCGCCCAATCGATCACGGCCGCACGGTTTCCATTCACCCCGACGGCTTTCGCCCAGATACCGGGAGTCTCATCCAGCCATTTATCGCCGATACGGATCTGGAAGGTATAGAAGGAGCCTTTCAGATCCTCGCTCACGGAGATACGCCACGTACCCTTATCCGAGGATTTCATCGGCAACCGACGGACAGGCTCCCCTCCTTCACCGGAGGCGTAAAGATTCAAGCGGACTTCTTCCGCCGTCGGGGCCCAAAGGGTGAACACGGATTTCGTGGGGGAATAGAACAACTCCAGATCGTCTCCCTCATAGGAAGGGTATTCATCAAAGGATTTGTATTCTTTCGGTGAGTTGCAGCTAAGCAACAGCGACAGGTATATAGATACCGGAACTAAGTGTCTCGTCATGGCTGATTCAGTAATTTGTTTTCAATCACAAAGATAGAAGTTTCGAATCGGATTCGCCAACGAAACAGAAAAGAAGAGGCGAAAAATCTACCGCAAACGTTTTCGCCTCTTTCGCTCATTCATGCTATATTAGAACGGAACCTCGTTACTGCTACCTTGACTCAAGAAGTCAGCTCCCGCCGATGGGATCGGGGGCATCGGGTCTCCACCGTTCATGGTCGAGGAGAATTCCCTTACCGCTATATCTTCCTCTACGTTCATAAACTTGGCGAACTCGCTCTTAAAGCGCAGCCGGACATCCCCCACTGCACCGTTACGATGCTTGGCGATAATAATCTCGGCGAGGCCGATCAGGGAATTTCCCCGCTCGTCTTCCGTAATCTTATAATATTCGGGACGGTGGATGAAACATACCATATCGGCATCCTGCTCGATAGCTCCGGACTCACGCAAGTCGGCTAGCTGCGGACGCTTACCTTCCACGCCTTGACGAGCTTCCACACCACGGTTCAACTGCGACAAGGCGATAATCGGGATATTCAATTCCTTCGCCAATCCCTTCAACGAGCGGGAGATCGTACTCACCTCCTGCTCACGGCTACCGAAGTTCATACCGCTAGCGTTCATCAACTGAAGGTAGTCGATAATGATACATTTAATGCCATGCTCACGCACCAGACGACGGGCTTTCGTTCGCAGCTCGAAGACGGACAAGCTCGGGGTATCGTCCACGAAGATCGGGGCGTCGTAAAGCTCCTTGATCTTAAAGTCCAGCTGTTCCCACTCGTAGCTCTCCAAGCGTCCGCTCTTGATCTTCTCGCCCGGTATCTCGCAGACATTCACGATCAGACGGTTTACCAACTGCACGTTACTCATCTCGAGCGAGAACAGGGCGACAGGCGTATTGAAATTCACCGCCATATTCTTCGCCATGGAAAGCACGAAAGCCGTCTTGCCCATGGCCGGACGGGCAGCGATAATGATAAGGTCTGAATTCTGCCAACCGGAAGTCATCTTATCCAAGCCCTCGAAGCCCGTGCGCAATCCGCTCAGACCTTCCTTCTGGAGGGCCGCCTTTTGCAACATCTCCATAGCGTCCTTGATGACGGGGTTGATCTGGGTGACATCCTTCTTTACGTTGCGTTGCGAGATCTCGAACAACTTGCCCTCCGCCTCTTGCATCAGGTCCTCTACATCGAGCGTCTCATCAAATGCCTTTCCTTGGATCATCGCCGTGAAAGAGATCAACTCCCTCGCCAGATATTTCTGGGCGATGATCCGGGCGTGATACTCGATATGGGCGCTGCTGGCCACCTTGCTGGTAAGTTGAGAGATATAGAACGGTCCGCCTACATCCTCTAATTCTCCCCGTTTCTTCAATTGCTCCGTTACGGTAAGCATATCCACGGGACGCTGGCTCAACGCCAAGTCTACGATAGCGGCATAAATCTTCTCATGCGCTTTCTCATAGAAACACTCCGGCTTCAAGATCTCGCTGACGATCGAGTACGCGTCTTTCTCCAGCATCAACGCACCCAACACAGCCTCCTCCAACTCACGGGCCTGTGGCTGAAGACGCCCCATATCGGGGAGCATCTCCACAGGCTTTTTCCTTCCTCTTCCTGTATTTCTTGTTCCTTCTGCCATCATTCTTTCTATTTGGGGAGTCAAAGGTAATATCTTTTACCCATTTCTGAAAAAGATTCTTTATATTTAGGAATTAAAACCTGTCGAATCATGAAAGCGTATTTTATCGGATTAGTTATCATGGGAGGTTGCCTATTATACGGCTGCCATACCAAACAAAAGAAAGGGGAAAACGGTAGCGACTACTCAGCCGACTCCCAATCCATAGCACGGCAAGATACCCTACCGTTACCGACTGATACCCATGCCGCATCTTCAGTTTCCACGGAAGGATGGACCGCCAAGCAGATACGGGACAGCATAGAATTGTTCTTCGGCAAGGAATACGATACCCTTCCCCCGCATCTACGGAAGATCTGCAGAAACATGGCCTCCCTCTGGAACACGGACGACTCCGTCTTCCTACAGCTTATCATAGCGGAAGCCCCGTATGTAAAAGCATTTAAGACGTACGTATTCGACTCGCCCCTCATCCGGATCGGCGGAGGCCCTTACGACCGGTCGCCCGAGGAATCTCTTTGCGAGGACACCACCCACTTCTCCATGCGAGTAAGCCCGAATGTCTACCCAACCAACATCGAACGGATCGAGATCGCCATCACCAACCATACCGACCTAGAAGGGATGGGAGGCGAAAGTTATTTCATCGAGCATTTCGACGGGAAGGCATGGAAAGGGGTCCCGCAACCCAACTTTTTTGTTGATATCGGCTATCCGATCTTTCCAAACGAGACAAGAGACGATTTCTCGGCCACCTTACTGCCTGAGCTCAAGGAAAATCCACCGGGATTGTACCGGGTGCATAAGACCGTCATCACCGGACAGGGCGCCGGCATCGTCCATTATCCTTTGGCCGCCACGTTCTACCTATCCGATAACCCGGAAGATTATGAGGAATACACACGCTTCGCCAGCCGGCTCCACGAGCCTCGCCCCATGGCCGAGTTCAAGGGAGGAAGAGAAGCCATGACCCGTTTCTTCGAACAGAACCTGCGTTATCCCGAATCTTATAAAGGTACGGGCACGAAGGTACGACTCTTCTACTCCTTCACGATCGATTCCTTAGGTATGTTACAGAATCCCGTAAGCCTACCCGAGAATATACTGTATCCTCGCGATACGGGGAAAACCTACGGTGAGTTCCGCGATGAAGCCTTACGGGTACTCCGGTTGATGCCCGCATGGGAACCCGCCGTAAGCCGTATCCATGGTCCGGCCAGCATAGATACCGGGCTCTTCTTCTACTTCAACGAAGAGGGGAAATGCGGGATTGAATAGACGGCCAGTACTGCCTAAGAAGTATTGGAGTACTTCTTAGACAGTACTCGGGTACTTCCATGAAAGTACTCCAGTACTATTACCAGAAGTATCGCAATACTCTCAGAGAAGTAAGCCTATGCTAACGTAAACTGGCAACAATATTGCTGTCAGCATACAGCGACATAACTTTACTTACGTAAAAAAGTATTATCTTTGCACCCGTAAAAAGTAATTTTCAAATTATGGACGACAGTATCCCGCTAGAAACAGAACAGAGTATGAACTAACGAGGCGGAGGGTTTCATTGATCCTCTGCTCGGATTAAACACGAAAGGAGGCAATAATGAGACAATTTCTTTATTGTGAGGCCGGTTATGTGGAGAAGAACCAATGGCTTCCTAACAGTTGGGTAAACGTAGAGTGCCCGACTCCCGAAGATCTTCAATTCTTGATGGATCGATTTAACGTACCCGAATCATTCTTGAGCGATATAGCCGATACGGACGAGCGTCCCCGTATCGAGTACGAGGGGAATTGGTTGCTTACCATCTTACGTATCCCGTTGCAGAACCAAGATCATGACATCCCGTTCAATACGGTGCCGATCGGTATCATCACGAACAATGAGATCATCGTAAGCGTATGTTACCATAAGACGGACTTGATCCCCGATTTCATCCGTTATACCCAACGGAAGGAACTCCAGATTAAAAACAAGTATGAGTTGATCCTCCGGCTGATCCACTCATCGGCCGTATGGTTCCTTAAATACCTGAAACAAATCAATTACGCCGTCACCGAGGCGGAAAAGGCGTTGGAGAAAAGCATCCGCAACGAGGATCTGCTAGCGTTGATGAAGCTGGAGAAGAGCATGGTATTCTTCAACACCTCCATCCGCGGGAATGAGGTGATGCTGGCCAAGCTCCAGAATATTTTCCAAGAGCCGGAATATATCGGTGGAGGACGTGGAGATCGAGTTGAAACAGGCCCATAACACGGTAAATATCTATAGCGATATTCTTACGGGTACGATGGACGCTTTCGCCTCTATCATCTCCAACAACGTGAACACGATCATGAAACGTATGACATCACTTTCCATTATCTTAATGGTTCCGACATTAATCGCTAGCTTCTACGGGATGAACGTCCCGATCTACATGGAGGATATGCCGCATGGTTTCGTGGTTATCATCTTGCTCTCGATCTTGCTATCCGCTACGGCCTTTTTTATATTCAGGAAGATCAAATGGTTCTAGGATATCAAAAAATAAACCGGACGCAGATCACCGTACTTGTCGGTGTCATCTGCGTCCGGTAAATATCAAATTCGGTATATCTTTATCTTGGCTTACTTATGCGTATCCTCGAGGATATAACGCAAGGTTCCGGCATTCACCAAGTCCTCTTGCGAGATGGTGTAGCCCTTTAGCTTTTTATCGCCGGCGAAAACGTCCTTGATATAGATCGCTTCCGGATTACTATGCTTAGACTCGATTACCAATTCGCCTTTGGGGTAGAATTTCTTGTCGAGCTGGATCGTAACCTTATCGAAAGTCGGGGAAGTCAATACATAGTTCACGTCGCCCGGACAAGCCGGATAGAAGCCCATCATGGAGAAAATAGCCCAAGTGGACATCGTGCCTGTATCCTCGTTACCCGGGACACCGTTCGGGGCGTTATGATAGCAATCCTTCAACAACTGACGGACCAACTTCTGAGTACGCCAAGCCTCTCCCTTGAAATAGCTAAACAAATAAGGATAAGCGATATCCGGCTCGTTGGCGGGATCATAATTGCCGTCATCGAATACCTTCTGCAAATGATCCACAAATTTCTTATCGCCTCCCATCAATTTGGCCAGTCCCTTGATATCGTGAGGAACATAAAACGTATAATTCCATGCGTTGCCTTCATGGAAACCGGGACTAGGCTCGAAGTTCTCGCCTTGTTTCGGATCGAACGGAGAGTAGAAAGTGCCGTCCGGCAAGATAGGACGCAGCGTTCCGAACTCCTTGCTATAATAATGTTTGTAACCTAAAGAACGGTCACGGAATAACTTGGCATCCTCTTTCTTACCCAAGGCTTGAGCGAAATTAGCCAAGTTCCAGTCGGCGATATAATATTCCAGCGCATGAGATACGGAGTTATCGTATTGCTCACGCAAAGGAACATAGCCCTTGCTGAAATAATCGTTCGCGTCCGGACGAAGCAGGTTGAACTCTCCCGGGGTAGTAGCGCCTTTACGCATCGCCTCATAAGCGGTTTGCTCATCAAAGTCACGCAAGCCGCGCATCCATGCGTCTACGATATACGGGATCGAGGGATCGCCCTCCATCGTAAAGGTCTCACGTCCGTAAAGCTCCCATTTCGGTAACCAACCGTTTTCCCGGTACATATCCAGCATCGTACGGATAATATCCAATTGACGCTCCGGATAGAGCAAGGTCATCAGGGTACTTACGTTGCGGTACGTATCCCACAAGGAGAAGACCGTATAACGGTTTCCGGTGGTATGGCCTACTTTCAGGCTCTCCATCATCGGGTACTCGCCGTTCACGTCTTGCAGGATATTCGGATGGATCAGCAAATGATACATACCGGTATAGAAGATTGTTTTCTCGTCTTTCGTACCTCCTTCCACTTGTACCTTGGAAAGATCCTTGTTCCACATCGTGCTAGCCGCCGTACGGACCTTGTCGAAATCGAAGCCGGTCTGCTCCGTATTCATGTTCAGGCGGGCGTTCTCGATGCTCACGTACGAGATACCCATCTTCACCTCGATAGCCTCGCCCTCGTCCGTATCGTAATCGAACCATACGCCGATGTCGTCTCCGCTCATCTCACGGGTATAACTGGTATATAACTTATACTTGCCGGAGTAGACATCCCATTCGGCCTCTACTCCCTTCATCTCACGTTGTTTCTTCCAATAACCCATCTTCTTCGGGGCCTTATTTACCTTCATCACGAAGTAAACCGGGAATACGGCCTGTGGATTATAGCAGAACGTACCTAAAAGCTTACTCCCCTCGATCTCCGTATCATTCACGACACGAACCGTAGCGCCGGTCTCGTTCGTCAAGCCCTCGCCTAGGTTCAAGAGGATATGGCTCTCCCCTTTCGGGAAGGTAAAACGGCTCAAGCCCGTACGCATGCTGGCAGTAGCCTCCGCCTTGATATTATACTTGGTCAAGGTATTGCTATAATAACCGGGGTGAGCCACCTCGTCCTTGTACTCACTGCCGTAAGCCTTATAGTCCACGTTCAACTCGCCCGTCGTCGGCATCAATAGCAAACCTCCCAGCTCCGGGCATCCCACGCCGCTCAAGCTGCCGTGAGTGAATCCCGTAAAGAATTTATTGTCTGCCGAGTAAGGAGTAGACCACCATTGACTATCCTTGTCAAAACGGTTCTTCTCCGACCCCATGACGTTGAAAGGAACCACGCTCATCATACCCTGCGGACAAACCGCACCGGGATTCGTCGTACCGTAATTGCTCGTACCGATGAAGGGGTTCACATAATCTACCGGTTGCTGCGCCGTAGCGAACAGACTGCCACACAACAGGAAGGTCATTAACTGTTTCTTCATTTGATAAATGTATTTTAGTTGATAATTAATTGATTCATACTTACCAGATCACGATCTCATCCGTGAAGATGAAACCCTTATTCGCCTCTTTTGCCTTGACACGGACATAACGGGCTTTCCAATCGCCGTTAAACGTATATTCCTGAAAAGACAGGTCTTTATCCGTATTGGATATCGTAGTAGGGATAACTCCCTGCGAGATATAGCTCTCCCCGTCTTCCGATGTCAGCAACTCCACCTCTCCCGGTTGGTACACGCCCGGGCCGATCAATTGCATAAAGCGGGACGATACCTTATGGATATCCGTCACCTCGCCCATGTCCACCACGCAATCCAAGTCATTCAAATAACCCTGCCAACGACCGTCCAGATAAGTCAAGCCTCCCCTGTAGCCGTCCAGCAAGGCGTTCATGCCACCCGCCATATAACCGCTATACAGCTTACTATTATAATGTATAGGCTTATTGATACCCCGGTGATAATCCACCTTCTTCTCGGTAGGCGTTCCTTGAAGCTGCCCGTCACGGAAGATAGCGGCCTTGATATCAGCGGAGTCTTTCACCACGATCGGGCCGTTATAGACCCGGGAAGAGGCGGCGGGAATAGAGCCGTCTGTCGTGTAACGTATCTCCGCCGGATATTTCTCCGCATCCAACATGACCTTGATCTCTCGCCGCAAGGTATCTACCTCCATCGTGGTCTCGATCTCGTCCGAGAGCGTGAACGTATTGATACCCATCCGTTGCAGAACCGGGATATTCGCGTTCATACGAGGCTTAAAATCCTCCCAACTACGATCCTCTTGCGGAGTCCATCCGATCTCGGCGACCGCCAAGGCACGAGGGAACATCATATACTCCAAATGTTTCTCATCCTTGATATACTCCGTCCATGTATTCGCCTGTACCCCTAGGATATGCTTACTTTCCTCGGCAGTCAACGAATCCACAGGCACTGGATTATAACTGTACGCCCGCTTGATCGGCGTATAACCGCCGATGGCATACGGCTGTGTCTTCGGATCGGCTTGATAGAAATCGAAATACATATAACCACCCGGTGTCATGACCACGTCGTGTCCCATGCGGGCGGACTTGATTCCCCCTTCCTCGCCCCGCCAAGACATGACGGTAGCCTCCGGAGCCAAACCCCCTTCCAGAATCTCATCCCAACCGATCAATTTGCGGCCTTTGGAAATCAGGAATTCCTCGGCACGATGAATCATATAGCTCTGCAACTCATCCACGTCCTTCATCCCATTCCGGCGCATCAAGCCTTGACATTTCGGGCAGGTCTTCCAAGCTCCCTTCCCGGCCTCGTCTCCCCCGATATGGATATATTCGGAAGGGAACAACTCGATCACCTCGGACAATACATCCTCCATGAACGTAAACGATTTCTCGTTGCCGATGCAGAAATCACCCGTCGTATAAGGTTTACCGGCACAACTCAACTCCGGGTACGCCACGAACACCTCGTCCGAATGCCCCGGGAATTCGATTTCCGGTATTATATTAATATGCCGGGCCGTAGCGTAATCCACGATCTCACGGATATCTTCTTTCGTAAAATAACCGCCATATGCCCCCGGAGTTCCTTCCGGCAGATACTTGCGATCCTTTCCATCCCACCATTTCTGCCAATCGGATTCCGTACGGAAAGCCACGTCCGTAGTCAGTTTCGGGTATTTATCCATCTGGATACGCCAACCACCGGCATCCGTCAAATGCATATGAAGCGTATTCAATTTATAATAAGACATGACGTTCAATAACTTCATCACCTCCTCTTTCGGGAAGAAATGACGGGAGACATCCAGATGCAAGCCACGATACGGGAAACGGGGATTATCTTGGATCGATACGCAAGGAATCCCTTTCGACGTATACAGCTGGCGCAACGTTTGTTCCCCGTAAAACAATCCGGATTTAGAGGCGGCTCTCAACTCGATCCCCTTCTTGGTCACATTCAACGCATATCCCTCCGGATTTCCGCCATTGAAAGACTCATCGACCACGTAACGGATCGTACCCGATTGATCATTCCCGAATACGAGATTACTATCTACTTTGAAATAACCGCCAGTCACCTCGATATGGGCCGGCTTAGGGATTAAATTCACCTGCGGAACCTCCTTGGGAGCACAGGAAAAAAGTAGCGAGGAACAAGCGAGAGCAAGTCCGGTTACTTTCATGCAAGACCGTTTTGGCAACGTCATAATACTTATTTTTTAGTTGTGTTATTCTTGGTGTGTAAATATACAACAATAATAGACAATATCAAAAAAGCGGAAAGACTATCGTCTCCCCGCTTCAGAGTTATTTTAAGATGTATATCTTCTAAAATTAACGTCTAGGAATTGCTTCTTTTACAACCATCTGACGACCTTCGTACTCAGCTTGGTTTAATTCCTCGATAGCTTTTTGAGCCTCGTCTACGTTAGGCATTTCAGCGAAAGCAAAACCCTTAGAACGTCTAGTATCACGATCAACAATTAACTTTACTGAATCAACAACACCATACTCTTCTAATACTTGTTGCAAATCAGACTCTCTTACTCGATAACTCAAGTTTCCAATGTAAATATTCATACGAAAAAAATTAAAAATAAATTAATAATAAAACAAGTGATGTTAGTGAAGATCGATTTCTAGAAGAATATATTATCATTACTGAGAATAGAAACTCGAAGATAAAGAGCAAGACAAACTATCTTTTGTTTGTTGGTACAAAGGAAAGCATTCTTTTTGGATTACCAACTATAAAACCTAATTTATTTTCAAAATAATTCACTTTATCCTCAGAAGACTACTTATATGAGCTAACGAGACTACCTGCGTGAACCGCATAAAAAAGAAGAGAATCTAATTAAAGATCCTCTTCCCTATTTGAAAAAGCCGCACTGTAGATGTGAACAAACTCCGTATGACAGGATTTGAGTGCTTTGCCACCTTTGTAATCCGCCGTGCTAAGCATACCCCGAAGGGCGCGGCCCGCCATTGGCGACAAGAGCTATGTCTCGGAATTAAAATAAACTGATGAGTTTCCCAATCGAACAAGTGCGGCTTAACTCATTCCCTGTTTATCTTTTTCTTGTTACAAAGATATGTAATCGTATCGACATAACCAAACAAAAACAACAAAAAAAGAGCCTCCTTTTCGGGGAGGCTCTTTATTAACTATATAGCAAAAATCTTATTTTACTTTAGCTACGATAGCCTTGAATGCTTCCGGATGGTTAACGGCCAAGTCTGCCAAAACCTTACGGTTGATCTCGATACCGGCAGCGTGCAAAGCACCCATTAGGCGAGAGTAAGACAAACCTTCCATACGAGCGGCAGCGTTGATACGCTGAATCCACAAAGCACGGAAATTGCGTTTCTTGTTACGACGGTCGCGGAAAGCATAAGTCAAACCTTTTTCCCATGTATTCTTCGCTACGGTCCAAACGTTCTTACGTGCACCATAATAACCACGGGTTAGTTTTAAAATCCGTTTTCTTTTTGCTCTTGAAGCAACATGATTTACTGATCTAGGCATAATTCTAATCTGTTTTGAATGTTAGCGTCATCTCTTAGGATGAACTTGATTGCTAAATGCATTCGGTTAATAAAAATCGTTATAAAACTCGCTTAATGAATAAAGATTACTTCATGCAAAGCATCTGCTTTACGTTGCTTACGTCAACACTAGCTACCAAACCCGTGTGAGTAAGATTTCTCTTTTGCTTCTTAGTCTTCTTTGTTAAGATATGACTCTTAAAAGCGTGTTTTCTTTTGATCTTTCCTGATCCGGTAAGGGCGAACCTCTTTTTGGCACCGGAATTAGTCTTCATCTTAGGCATTTTCCAATTATATTTTAATTATTAAACTTAACCTCCCTTCTATCAGGGACGGATTTTATTCTTCTGTTTTCTTATCACCCTCGCTTTTAGGCTTAGGTGTCGTGATCACTTTCTTTACAACTTTCGGAGCTGCGGCCGCAGCCGGGGCTGAACCAGTGCCCGCTTTCTTCGGAGTAAGCATGATAATCATACGTTTTCCCTCCAATACCGGCAACTGCTCTACTTTTCCATAATCCTCCAAATCGTTGGCAAAACGAAGCAGCAGGACTTCTCCCTGTTCCTTGAAAAGGATAGAACGGCCTTTAAAGAACACGTAGGCTTTGACCTTCGAACCTTCCTCCAAAAATCCCTTAGCGTGCTTCAATTTAAAATTGTAATCATGATCATCAGTCTGAGGCCCGAAACGAATCTCCTTCACGACCACTTTCACAGATTTCGCTTTTTGCTCTTTCTGACGCTTTTTTTGCTGATAGAGGAATTTCTGGTAGTCGATTACTCTACAAACGGGGGGCGCAGCATTTGGTGAAATCTCGACTAGATCCATCCCCTGCTCTTCCGCTATTTTCAGCGCTTGAGCGATCGGATAAACACCCGTCTCAATATTGTCACCTACTAAACGAACTTCACGAACACGAATACGTTCGTTGATTCTATACTGTTCTTTCAGACTGTCATTCTTCATTCAAAAAGATTTATTCTCCTCGTTATTAGTTAATTAATTATTATCTTTCTTCCAGTGATTCATCTGTTCCTCTATCTCACCTTTCAAAAGCGCTGCAAAGGTAGCAATTTTCATCGAACCTTTATCACCTTCGCCCTGTTTTCTTACAGAAACTTCACCATTTTCTGCTTCTTTTTCTCCAACGATGAGCATATAAGGGATTCTTTTCAATTCATTGTCACGAATTTTACGACCGATCTTCTCATTTCGGTCATCTACGATAGCACGAATTTCCTGATTACCCAACTCACGTGCGATTTGCCAAGCGTAATCATTAAACTTCTCGCTGATCGGCATGATACATACCTGCTCCGGAGTCAACCACAACGGGAACTTTCCGGCGGTGTGCTCGATCAATACGGCAACGAACCGTTCCATGGAACCGAACGGCGCACGGTGGATCATAACCGGACGGTGCTTCTGGTTGTCGGCACCCGTATATTCCAATTGGAAACGTTCCGGTAAGTTATAGTCTACCTGAATCGTACCTAACTGCCAACGGCGGCCGATAGCGTCTTTCACCATGAAGTCGAGTTTCGGACCGTAGAAAGCGGCCTCTCCATATTCGATCTTAGCTTTCAAGCCTTTTTCCTCACAAGCCTCTACAATCGCTTGCTCAGCCTTCTCCCAATTCTCGTCGCTACCGATATATTTCTCACGGTTCACCTTGTCACGCAAGGAGATCTGAGCCTCGAAGTTCTCGAAATTCATCGTCTTGAATACGATCGAGATGATGTCCATTACGTTCAAGAATTCCTGCTTTACCTGATCGGGGCGGCAGAAGATATGAGCATCATCCTGCGTAAAGCTACGTACACGGGTCAATCCGTGCAACTCTCCACTCTGCTCATACCGGCAAACCGTACCGAACTCAGCGAGACGCAACGGCAGGTCCTTATACGAACGAGGAGAGTTTTTATAGATCATACAGTGATGAGGACAGTTCATCGGTTTCAAGAAGTATTCCTCACCCTCCTCAGGTGTATGGATCGGTTGGAAAGAATCCTTTCCGTATTTAGCGTAGTGGCCGGAGGTAATATACAATAATTTATTACCGATCGGCGGACACATTACCTCTTGATAATTATAACGAGCTTGGATACGACGCAAGAACTCTTGCAGACGCAAACGCAAGGCGGTACCTTTTGGCAACCACATCGGTAAGCCCTTACCTACCGTATCGGAGAACATGAACAAGTCCATCTCCTTACCGATCTTACGGTGGTCACGTTTCTTGGCCTCCTCCAACAATGTCAGATACTCATCCAACATCTTCTTTTTCGGGAAAGTGATACCATACAAACGAACCAATTGCTTGCGTTTCTCATCGCCACGCCAATAAGCGCCGGCTACGCTCAATATCTTGACAGCTTTCAGATAAGAGGTATTCGGCAAATGCGGTCCTCTACACAAGTCCGTAAAAGAACCCTGTGTATAGGTAGTGATCGTACCGTCTTCCAACTCACTGATAAGCTCTGTTTTATACTCTTCACCTCTATCGCCGAACATCTTCATGGCATCCGCCTTGGTAATGTCCTGACGTTTGATCTCTTCTTTCTTGGCTACCAGCTCAAGCATCTTAGCCTCGATAGCAGCGAAATCACCCTCTTTGATCACGGCCTCACCCGGATCCACGTCATAATAGAAACCGTTCTCGATCGCCGGACCGATACCGAATTTAATACCCGGATATAATTCCTGCAAAGCCTCTGCCATAAGGTGAGCGCTGGAATGCCAGAACGCATGTTTACCTTCCTCGTCTTCCCACTTCAAAAGTTTCACCGTAGCGTCGTCGTTGATAGGACGGCTTAAGTCCCAAACCTCCCCATTCACGCTTGCGGCTAGGACTTCCTGTGCCAAACGAGAACTAATGCTTTCCGCTATCTGCATAGCAGTCGTTCCCTTTGCATATTCTCTTACGGAATTGTCCGGAAATGTAATCTTTATCATATTCTATTCTCTAAAATTCTTTATATTCAGCCCACAAAGTTAATATTTCTTTTCTATCAGCGAAACATTTAACTCGAATAATTTGCGTTATCACCGGCTTGTCATTCGCTTGATGATACTATAGGCGTTGTAGATACCCAATTCCCCTGCCTTGCTCAAGTCGGCGATGCCCCGGTTCACGTCACCTTGCGACAGACGGGCTAACCCACGGTTGTAGTAAGCCTCGGCAAATTCAGGGTCCCGCTCGATCGCCTCGTTGTAATCAACGATAGCGGCACGGAAATCACGCTGGGCGCAACGCAGATTCGCACGGTTAAAGTAAGCGTACACAAAACCCGGGTTCAGCTTGATCACCATATCGTAATCCCTCATGATCTGCTCATGCTCATAGGCTCGCTTATTATCCTTCAGCATAGCGCTCCGGAGGTCCACCGAGGTGTTGGCGTTTACCTGCGACTGTGCGGACTTACCAATATTCAAGTTCATTCCCGAGCCACTCAAGTCGTACGTATCCTTGCTAGCCTGCTGGGATTGGGTGTACATCAATTGCTTATAACGTTCCACGGCACGATTGAAATAAGCCATCGTGAACGACGGGTCTCGCTCGATCGCTTCCGAGAAATTCTTGATCGCCTCCGAGAAATCCTGCACCAACATGAAGTCCATCGCACGGCCAAAATAAGCGTTAGCGTTGTTCGGATCACGCTCGATCTCCGCCGAATACTCGTCGATGGAGGCGAAATGCACGGCGATTTGGTCCTCAGTCAAAGCGGCCTCCTCGTTCGTGATACGCAATTTACGCTTCAAGACCATCTGGCCATTGTAATCCTCCACCATCTTGTCGTAATAAACAAGTTTCTTTACGGGATCCGCCTTCTCGTAATAGGTCAAGACAAACTGGGGTTCCAGATCCACATGGACATTCCGGTCTTGTACACGCCCACGGACCTCACTTTGGTATTTACTTTTACGCTCCTGCTCCTTATCGTATACCACCAAGCGGTTGAACTTATTGATATTCTTATCGGATTGCTCACGAGTATTCTCCTCCGAATCGTCCGTCTTGGCATCTCCGTTCACCGCTGTATTGGAGCCAGAAGACGATGTCTTCGGGAGCTGTCCGTTCTTGGCCTGCTCCTCCATCTTTATGGCTGCCCAATAATCACGGTCTGCCCCCACGTTATCACCTAGCTTACGCTTTGCTTCCGAACGGCTCACAAAGCCTGGCAGGAAAGTAGGATATTGCTTCAAGACCACGTCGTAATCCTGCACGGCCCCCCGGTAGTCGCCCGTCTCGAAACGGAGCAACGCACGGTTGTAATAAGCCATATAGTTATCTGGCTCTTGCTGGATAACGACATCGAAGTCCTCGATAGCCCGGTTATTATCCCCGACTTGGAACCGAAGCAAACCTCGGTTGAACCGTGCGATCAAGTTCCGGCTATCCATGCTGATCACCTGATCGTAATCGGCCATCGCACCTCTCAAGTCATTCATCTGATAACGAACTAGCCCCCGGTTAATATAATATCCGCTCTCACGGGTATCCAGACGTAGAGCCTCGTTCAAATCGGCCAAAGCGTCCTTGTAATCATCCATTTGATAATGAAGGATCGCACGATTGCCATACGCCGGCGCATAATAAGGATCCATCTCGATCGCCTTATTATAATCGGCCAAGGCTTTCAACGTATCCCCTTTCTCCAGATACATAGCGCCCCGTGTCATATAATTCATGGAATATTTCGGATGGGCGGTCATTAAATCATCAAATGTCTTCTCCGCCCCGTTGTAGTCTTTTTTCTGGATAAAAGCCACCGCCATATTCACCAGCATCTGCCGGTCCTCGGGTTTGAACTCAAGTCCTTTCTGGTAATCGTCGATCGCCTCGTCGTATTTCTCCTGACTTTGACGGGCGATGCCGCGAGCGTAATACGCTTGTGTTAAAAAAGGGTTCCGCTGAAGACATAAAGTACAGTCTTCCTCGGCCCCCTTAAAATCGTCCAAATTTATCTTCGCCACCGCACGGTAAAAATAGGGTTCCGCCAACCAAGGTTTGGATTTGATAACTTGATTGAAGTACTGAATGGAAAGAACATAATCCTCAAAATAAAGGGCGTTCCTGCCAATGGCCAATACACGGTCCGTATTAATCTGCGCAAAAAGCGAAATCGTAAATATCTGTAATATCAAAAAGAGTGTTGCCTTCTTCATCCTATTAAAAATGATTGAGAGGCAAAAATAAGTAAATTATCTTACTTAGACTCTATTTTTACCATTAAATGATTCTTCGTTATCTTATCGCCCTCTTTTACATTGAGCTCGACAACGACTCCCGATATGGGAGCGACCACCCGGTTCTGCATTTTCATCGCCTCATGGATTAGCAGAAGTTGCCCGGCCTCCACAGCCTGTCCTTCTTCTACCATAATCTTGATAATCGTTCCGGGAAGATGAGAAACCACGTCACCAGCCGACGGCTTATGCCACATCGGTCGGCTCTTATACTTCGCTGTCAGCAACGTCTTATATTTACGTGCCGTCACCACAAAGTCTACATATTCTTCTTGCTGGTGTTTCTTTTCCATACTCTCATCAATTTAGAACGGAGGCAAACCGTGCTTCTTGGCCGGTCTGTATTCCTCTTTTAGAATGGAAAGCTTCAGTGCGTGTAGCAATAATGAACGGGTTTCTTTCGGTTCGATCACAGAGTCGATAAATCCCTTGGAAGCCGCCACGTACGGGTTCGCGAATTTCTCGATATATTCTTTCACCTTCTCCTGACGCATAGCGTTCTGATCTTCCGCCTCCATGATCTCCTTGCGGAATATGATGTTAGCTGCGCCTTCCGGACCCATAACAGCGATCTCCGCGCTCGGCCAAGCGAACATGAAGTCAGCGCCCAAGTGACGGGAGTTCATAGCTATATAACCTCCACCGTACGCCTTGCGCAAAATAACCGTGATCTTAGGAACAGTAGCTTCCGAATACGCATACAGAACCTTAGCCCCATGACGAATCACACCCGCATGCTCTTGATCTACGCCCGGCAGATAACCCGGCATATCCTCCAACGTGATGATAGGAATATTGAATGAGTCGCAGAAACGGATGAAACGAGCGGCCTTGTCAGCGCTATCACAATCAAGCACGCCAGCCAGAACCATCGGTTGATTGGCAACGAAACCTACCGTTTCTCCTGCCATACGGCCAAAACCGATCACAATATTAGCGGCCCACAACTCTTGAATCTCCAAGAAGTCCGAGTCATCGACGATACATCTGATAACGTCTCGCACATCATACGGTTGTTTCGGGTCCGCCGGAACTACTTGCTCGATATTCAGCATAGCGGACGGCTCTTTCGGCTCAACCACTTTCGCACGCTCCTGATTATTCCAAGGGATGAAGCTAACCAAACGTTTCACCTGATCGAAACATTCTTGCTCGCTCAAGGCATAGAAATGAGCGTTACCTGTAGTCTCCGCATGAACACGTGCGCCACCAAGGTCTTCCATAGAGATATCCTCACCCAGCACGGTCTTGATAACGTTCGGTCCCGTGATAAACATCTTAGAGATGTTCTCAACCACAAACACGAAGTCCGTCAACGCCGGAGAATAAACGGCACCACCGGCACAAGGACCGAGGATCAAGGAAATCTGAGGGATCACGCCCGAGGCGATCGTATTGCGATAGAATATTTCACCATAACCAGCCAAAGCACCAACACCTTCTTGGATACGCGCGCCACCCGAGTCATTGATTCCGATGATCGGACATTTCATCTTCAACGCATGATCCATGATCTTGGTGATCTTACGAGCATGCTGCAAACCTAACGAACCACCGGCAACCGTAAAGTCCTGTGCATAGATGCAAACCGGGGCACCAAAGATCGTACCCGTACCGGTAACCACACCATCACCCGGCAGAACCTTCTTCTCCATACCGAAATCACGGCCATCGTGTTTCACGAACATGTCATACTCATGGAAAGAGTTCTTATCCAACAAAGCCAAGATACGCTCCCGGGCAGTAAGCTTACCCATCGCCACTTGCTTTTCGATAGCAGCCTCACCACCGCCCATCTCGATAACGGCTTTCTTTTCCCTGAGGGCCTCAATGTTTTTACTTAAATCTGTCATATTGATTATTTATAGATTTATTATTTACCAACGGCTTTTGCCCGGTAAGAGCAACGAACCGTCCCTTTAATAATACTATTTAATTTGCCTTTGTTCAATTGGCGGCGAATAGCGGAGACATTGTCGATAAAGACATGCCCCGTCAGATGCTCGCACTCATGCTGCACGATACGGGCGGCAAAACCTTCCACCACTTCCTCGTGCTCCTCCCAATTCTCATCCCAATATCTCACACGAACCGTTTTCGAGCGAGACACTTTCTCGTGTATACCCGGCAGGCTCAAGCAGCCTTCCTCCATAGCTATTTCCTCCTCGCTACGTTCCAAAAACTCGGGATTAATCAACGCACGCTTGAAACCCTTGCATTCAGGGAAGTCATCTCCCATCACATCACCGTCTATAACCACCAAACGGATAGACAAGCCCACCTGAGGAGCGGCAAGCCCTACCCCATCGGCATTATACATCGTTTCAAACATATTGGCAACCAACTGTTTCAAGTCGGGATAATCTTTAGGTACATCCTCAGCCTCTTTTCTTAGTACGGGCTGACCATATAAAAATACGGGTAAAATCATAAGTTATAACTGATATTTTTTACTTTCTAAATAAGCTTGCAAAATAATAACGGCGCTAATCTCATCGACCAATCCTTTATCTTGCCGTTTCTTTTTCTTTAAACCGCCTTCCAACATGGCCTTATGAGCTAAGACCGACGTGAACCGCTCGTCGTAATAAGTTACCGGGATACTTGGTATCGTCCTTTTCAGATGGGTCACGAACGCCTCCACATACTTCATGTTCTCAGAAGGCTCATTGTTCATTTGCTTCGGAAGCCCGACCACAAATAAATCCACCGGTTCCCGCGATATGTAATCCGACAGGTATTTCACAACCTCTCCACTTGGGACTGTCGCCACGCCGTTAGCGATCATTTGTAAAATATCCGTAGCGGCTATCCCCGTACGTTTCCGGCCGTAATCTATTGCAATTATTCTTCCCATCGAGCGCGAATATAGCATAAATATAAATACAGATTACACAAATCCGCAAAAAGTGTGCAACAAATCGGATTAATACGCATTCTTCTCTCCCTTGAACATATTCAGTACCGTAACCACAATAATCTTTAAATCAAGGAAAAACGTCCAATTCTCTATATACCACACATCTCTCTTCACACGTCCTTCCATCTGCTCCAGCGTCTTGGTCTCACCCCGGTAACCGGTGACTTGCGCCCACCCCGTTACTCCCGGTTTCACCAAATGCCGCACCATATACTTATCGATCAACGCCGAGTACTGCTCGGTATGCTTCAACATATGCGGACGAGGGCCTACCACGGACATATCGCCCAGCAAGACGTTCACGAACTGAGGGAACTCATCCAGATTCGTCCGGCGCAAGAAATCGCCGATCCGGGTCTTCCGAGGATCGTTCTTAACGGCCTGCAAGGTATCAGCCTGCGCGTTCACCTTCATCGTACGAAATTTGAAACATTCGAAGTCATGCCCATACAATCCCGTACGTTTCTGCTTAAACAAGATCGGGCCGGGTGAGCTTAACTTGATCATTATACCGACCACGATGTACAGGATCGGATAAATCGTGAGCAAAATCACCAAAGAGAAAAATATATCGAACGTCCGTTTCAAGAACCGGTTATAGGCGGATTGCAAAGGCTCCCGGCGGACCGTCAGCAATGGGATCGATTCCATCACCTCCATCACCATACTCTTCTTTACATCCCGGTAAAACTCGGGCACGATATAGAAACGCACCATCTTCTTCTCGGCGAAATTCAGAAGCCGTACGATCTTTCCGTTGTTCGTACCCGGCAAGGTACAATAAATCTCATCGATATCATGCTCCAGCACATACGCTTCCACCTCACTCGTCTTACCCAAATAATTAGGTAAAACGTCTTTCAACGAGTCATTGTCATCAAAGAACCCCTTTACACTAAACCCATAGCTCAAATCATCTTTCATAACTTGGTAAAGCTCCATACCATTCTTTCCCGCACCCACAATCACCACCTTCTTAAAGTTATAGCCTTTTCGCCTATAAAACTTTAAGGATAAGCGCACAAAAACCCGCCAAAGTGAAAACAAGATGATAGAAACCCCGTAATAGACCAAGAGGAAGGTAGCCAGAATATCCCCTACATTCAAGAAGATCAAGCAAGTAGCGAATAAAAAGATAAGTACGGTAACCAATCCGAACGCCCGTTGCACAATCTTGTCGATAAACACGACCGCCTGATGCAATTGAATCGGGATAAAATATAAAGAGAAGAAATAACAGAAATTCAATAACAAAATAACCTCTCTCAAATTATAGGATATCGCTTCCGTGTATTTCGGGCCAAGCAGATGAAAAACGGCCATAAACAAGAGATTCAATACGATCAAATCTCCTACACCAATCAGCCATTGGATTAAATAACCATGTTTTTTGTTCAATATCATAGCAATTCGATAAATTCTCACAAAAGTAAGTATTTTTCGGCGCAAAAAAAAGGCCGCACTTAGAAGTACGGCCTTTTTAAAGTATTAATTCGTAAATTAATTATTAGCGCTCATAATTACTACACGGTTCCAGCTATTTTCGCCATAAGGTTGTTCGTCCGAACCTCTCCACTCGATAGTGATCTGGCTAGAAGAGATACCGTATTTATCGATAAGTTCCTTAGCGACCGCTCTAGCACGTTTCTCAGAAAGACCCATGTTATAATCAGAAGTACCCGTCTTCTTGTCAGCGTAACCAACTACCTTGATCGGAGCGTTGTTGTTCTTCATGAACTCAGCTGTGTTATAGATATTGATCTGCTGGTTCTTGTCGATCTTAGCGCTGTTGATGCGGAAATAAACCACATTGTCAACGTAGTTATTTATAACTTCAGTAACTGTCTCTTGGCACTCAGGGCAAGAAACCGGACGTTTGCTCAACTCATCGTTAGCAGCACGCAAAGAGTTGATCTGGCCGTTCAAGTCGTTCAACAAAGCGTAATCCATCGGCTCCAATACCTCGAAGTCAGTCTTACCCAATTTGAATGTCAAACCAGCGCTCAACTGAACGATACCATCTGTCAGGTGATTCATCTCGACACGGTTAAACTGCTCGTTCAACAAAGAACCTTGGATCTCAACATTCAAATCAACACGTTTGCTCAAACGGAAAGCGGTTAAGATACCAGCGTTCAACGTAGGAGACTCCGTTCTTGGACGATCATAAGACTCTGTAGTCTTGAAACGCTGCGCATAACCAAAACCGACCCAAGGAATCAAGCGGAACACTTTAGATTCTCTGTAAGGAGCCCAGAAGTTAGTAACATCCCACAACAAATCTACGTGAGCGGCTACATATTTATTATGTTGCATAAACTGTGCGCCATCACCTTCAAAACCGTGGATAATACCACCATTTAACTGGGTACGGAATCCTAAATACGGATTAAACCACTTACCAAAAGATACTTGTGGAGCGAAGTTTAAACGATTCTTGAAATCAGCCTCTCCATTTTGGTCTCCTAACAATACGCTGGCTCCACCCGCAATTGAAATAAACCAATTGTCGCGAGCTTTATTCTTCTTGAAATTAGTCTTATAACCAGCCTCATTGCTGAACCCCACCTGCGGTTGATATTCCTGTGCTGCCACAGAGAATACAAAACCTGATAACAAAGCTAAAAGTAAAACCTTAGTCTTCATATTTTCAACATTTTAATTAAACAATCAATTACCTAATATCTTAAAATTGGCACAAAATTAACTCTTTTTGTAATTACAACAAATAAAATCTTCAAATTGTTTCGAACTCACTCGAAATAGTTCAAAATTTTATAGCCCCCCTCTTTCAGATAAGACTCCTTCTTCATTAGTTTTATATCGTTCTTCATCATATCCTCAATTAAAGCCGCTAATGAATACTCCGGTTCCCACCCTAAACGAGTACGTGCCTTCGTAGCGTCACCGATCAGCAACTCTACTTCCGTAGGGCGGAAATACTGCGGATCTACTCCTACAACTTCCTCACCCACACGTTTCTTAAAGTTTTCCAGATAGGCATCACCAACCTTCTTGACGAACAATCCCTCGTCTATCGACTCTAAGATAGCGACCTCGTCTATCCCTTCTCCTTTAAAGCGGATTCCCACGCCAATTTCCTCAAAAGCCATACGGATAAAGTCCCGAATCGTGGTAGTAATCCCGGTAGCAATGACATAATCCGAGGGTTCATCTTGTTGCAAAATAGCGTACATGGCACGCACGTAATCTTTTGCGTGTCCCCAATCCCGTTTGGAGGAAAGATTACCCATATAAACCTTTTTTTGCATACCTAAAACGATACGTGAAACCGCCCGGGTTACCTTACGGGTCACGAATGTCTCTCCCCTTAATGGAGACTCGTGATTAAACAAGATGCCATTGGAAGCGTGCATATGATAGGCCTCCCTGTAATTCACCGTAATCCAGTAACCGTATAGTTTCGCTACGGCATAAGGGCTTCTCGGATAGAAAGGAGTAGTCTCCCTCTGCGGCACCTCTTGCACCAAGCCATACAACTCAGATGTAGATGCCTGATAAATACGTGTCTTCGGGATCAAGTTCAGCAAGCGGACCGCCTCTAGGATACGCAATACGCCCAAACCATCCGCATTCGCCGTATATTCGGGAGTGTCGAAACTTACTTTTACATGGCTCATGGCGGCCAGATTATAGATCTCGTCCGGTTGAACCTCGCCAATGATACGTGTAAGATTCAAACTATCCGTTAAATCGCCATAATGCAGAATCAAATTACGGTTTTCCACATGCGGGTCTTGATACAAATGATCGATACGATCCGTATTGAACATGGAAGAACGACGCTTGATACCATGTACCGTATATCCTTTCTTAATCAAGAACTCAGTAAGATAAGCCCCATCCTGTCCCGTAATACCCGTTATTAACGCTACTTTGCCCATTTCTCTAATTTTCAATTTTCAATTCTCATTTTTCAATTCCCAAGTACCATTCATAGAGTCGCTTCACGCCCTCCTCGATCTCGATCGTATGGCGCCAACCCAAGGCATGCAACTTGCTTACATCTGTCAGCTTACGAAGCGTACCGTCCGGCTTGGACGAGTTAAACCTCAACTCGCCCTCGAACCCGATCTCTCGCCGGATCAGTTCGGCGACCTCACGGATCGAAAGCTCGATACCCGTACCTATATTAATATGTGTATTCCGGACCTCGCCCTCCTTCTGGCGGACATCCTCGAAATCCACGTGTTCCATGATATAAACAGAAGCATCGGCCATCTCCTCGCTCCATAAAAACTCACGAAGCGGCTTGCCGGTTCCCCACAGCTCCACCTCGCCCGGACGGATACCCTGTTTATCCAATACGGAGAGTATCTCCGGCTCGGAGGCCTTCCCAGACACGCCCTCTACCGGACGAGTGTCCATATCCTTACGCAAGGCCTCCCAATCTCCCATATGCAGGCATTTCGCCAGATGGATCTTACGGATCATGGCTGGCAACACATGCGAGGTCTCCAGATTGAAATTATCATTCGGCCCGTAGAGGTTAGTAGGCATCACGGCGATATAGTTCGTACCGTATTGCAGGTTGTAACTCTCGCACATCTTGATACCCGCTATCTTGGCGATCGCATAAGGCTCGTTAGAATATTCCAAGGGAGATGTCAGCAAGCAATCCTCCGGCATCGGCTGCGGAGCCTCACGGGGATAGATGCAGGTGCTTCCCAAGAATAATAATTTCTTTACATTGTTTTTCCAAGAGGCATGAATGACATTATTCTGGATCATCAAATTATTGTAGATAAAATCGGCACGGTACAGACTGTTCGCCATGATACCGCCGACGTGCGCCGCCGACAAGAACACATAGTCCGGCCGCTCGGCTGCAAAGAACTCGTTCACAGCGGCTTGATCCGTCAGATCCAGTTCCGCATGCGTACGAAGCAGGAAGTTCGTATACCCTTTGCTACGCAAATTATTCAGGATGGCGGAGCCTACCAAGCCCCGGTGACCGGCAACAAATATTTTACTGTCTTTTTCCATCGATATCTCGTATTCTGAACTACTTCTACTTATTAATCAACCTCATCAAATACTGGCCGTACTGATTCTTAATCATCGGCAAAGCCACTTGCTCAAGTCGCTTCTCATCAATCCATCCTTGCTTGAAAGCGATCTCCTCCAGACAAGCCACCTTCAGTCCCTGTCTCTTCTCGATCACCTCCACGAAAGTAGATGCCTCAGACAACGAGTCGTGAGTCCCGGTATCCAACCAAGCGAATCCACGTCCCAATAGCTGCACTTTCAACTCCCCATCCTTCAAGAACCACTGGTTCACGGTAGTGATCTCCAGCTCTCCACGGGCGGAAGGCTTGATATTCTTGGCCACGCCCACCACCTTGTTCGGATAGAAATACAATCCTACCACGGCGTAATTCGACTTCGGTTCCTTCGGTTTCTCCTCGATACTGAGGACGTTCCCATCCGCATCGAACTCGGCCACGCCATAGCGTTCCGGATCGTTTACGTAGTAACCGAACACGGTCGCTTTTTGTTCGTTCTCCGCCTTGTCAACGGCCTCTTTTAACATACGGGTAAAGCTCTGTCCGTAAAAGATATTATCGCCAAGTACCAAGCAAACGGAGTCATCGCCAATAAAGCGCTCTCCAATGATGAAAGCTTGCGCCAATCCGTCCGGCGAAGGCTGCTCGGCATATTCAAAACGAACGCCATAATCGGAGCCATCGCCCAGTAAACGACGAAAGCCCGGCAAATCCTGCGGGGTCGATATAATAAGAATCTCCCGTATCCCCGCCAGCATGAGCACGGATACCGGATAAAAAATCATCGGCTTATCATAAATAGGTAGAAGTTGCTTGGAAACTCCTTTAGTGATCGGATACAAGCGGGTACCCGATCCTCCGGCTAAAACTATACCTTTCATATTCTTTCCATTTTGTTCGACAATATTCGCTTAGGATCGATTCCACACCGTCCCTAAAACTATACAAAGTTAAACAAATAATAATAGATTAGCGCATGGTTTTCAAAAAATCGTCCATATTCTGATACAATGGGATGCCATAGCGCGCACAAGTTAAGCGCACATTATCATACCGGTAAAAGCCGGGCTCGCAAATCACCCGCAACTTTCCTGAGCGCATAAACAGCCCCATCTCCAATAAAGTTATCGGGGATTTGCTGCTCGCCAGAATGTTCATGATAATCAGATCGGCTTTCTCCAGATGCTCCAGTTCCCAATTCACTTGATGCTCAAAATCGGACATCTCCCCGCTCAACCCTTTATCCCTACGAGGATTGAACAAGAGATACCGTCCCTCCGGAAGCGCCCGGAACCAGTCACAGGTAGCCTTCTGCCAATCCACACTTTTCCCCATATCGATCGTGCCGGCCAAAAAGATTTTTTGGTATACAGCTTCATCCAAATCCTTATTTTCAGTATCGGGATACAAGACAACGACCTCAGATTGGGCAAACCCTCCCATCGGCACCAAAAACAAATATAATATACACAATACAATATTTCTCATATTCATGTCTCAAAGCTTACTTTTCAAGCAACAAACTTCGCAAAAAAACATGAATCCAACAAATACATTCACTTTAAATGTGGGCAACAGTCTTGTATATACTAATAGGATATCACGAGAAGTAGTACTTACTTGGACGGTGAAGTATATCTCCTAGGGTACTTGCAGTATATCTTCTCCAAGGAGAGGAGTATATGTACGTGTTTTTTCGAAAACACGTACATGTTTTTGGGAAGGGCTCGGCATGTAGCAAAATCATGGGTTCAGCCCATAAATCGTAGCCTGTACGGCATGCGATAAGATATAAGCGGCAGGCGTGTCGTTTGAAGGAGAATAACCCTTGGAGAGCCTCTGGATTACGGGTTCCTTGTTCGTGCCCAGTATCGGGACCAATAAGGGGGCGCCGTTCAAGATAAGCGGTCCCGTCATGGTGATCCGGTATTGGCCGGTAGAAGGTTGCTGGGATACCGCATAGTTACGGCTATCCGACAATAACTCCATGGTGGTAGGGAAAATGGATGCCGTATGGGAATCCTCACCTACGCCGAGGATGATGCAATCGAACGTAGGCATTTGATTGAACAACGGCAAGAATTCCTTTACGACCCATGAATAACGCATCGCCTCGGTACCCGGCTCGTTCTCGCCCTTGATCCGGTGGATATGATCCGCCGGGATACACAAAGGCTTAAAAAGCAAATGATTCGCATGACCGTAATTACTATCCGGACTCGTTGGTGGAACGCAACGCTCGTCCACCCAGAAGAAACGGATGTTATTCCAGTCAATCTTATCCTTATACTCATCTACCCAGAGGGAAAACATATGCTTCGCCGTCTCCCCTCCCGAGAGCGCTAGGTTAAACGGAGCGAAGTCTTTCCGGCGAATCATCGCCATCATGTCCTCCGTCATCGACCGAAGCGCCTCTTTCATCTCATTATATCTCTTTATTTCCATAAAATTATCTTCTTTGGCAGGCGCAGACTTTCTTTTCCGCACCTAAAATAACAGTTTCCTCCGGTCCGTCCTCACCCGGCTCATAAAAGAATAAGTTCTTCGAACCCTCCTCTTTCCAATGGAGCAAGATCGGATCGATAAATTTCCAGCTAGCCTCCAAAGCGTCGCTACGAGCATACAGGGTGGAATCGCCCAGCATGGCATCCAGCAACAGACGCTCGTAAGCGTCAGGAAGATAGCTCTTCGAGAGGGAATCGTAGCGGAAGTCCATGCTGACTTGCTTCACCTCGAAACCGGCTCCCGGCATTTTCAGCCCGAACTTCAAGGATATACTCTCGTTCGGTTGGATACGGATGGTCAATTTATTGCAGGAACCTCCCGAACATTGACCGACAAACAGTTGATGGGGCGTAGACTTGAAGTGGATCACTACCTCCGATGACTTCTCCGGCAACTTCTTTCCCGTATAGAAATAGAAGGGCACACCGCTCCAGCGCCAGTTATCGATAAAGAATTTCATCGCCACATACGTCTCGGTATTCGAGTCGGGAGCTACGTTCTTCTCTTCCCGATAACCGATATATTGTCCACGGACAACCATCTTATCCATATCCAACACCGTATACGGGCGTATGGAGCGGAATACTTTCACGATCTCGTCACGAATCGGTTCCGGCTCGAATATAGAGGGAGATTCCATGGCGATAAACGACATCAATTGCATTAAGTGATTCTGGATCATATCCCGCATCGCCCCGGCTCCATCATAATATTTCCCTCGATTCTCCACCCCCAAGGTCTCAGTAGCGCTGATCTCGATGGAATCGATATAATTATGATTCCACAATGGCTCGAAAATACCGTTCGAGAAACGCAATACCAAGATATTCTGCACGGTCTCTTTCCCCAGATAATGGTCGATACGATAAATCTCCTCCTCATGGAAGATATGTCGTAAATGATCATTCAACTGGCGGGCAGACTCCAAGCTGGTGCCAAACGGCTTCTCCACGATGATCCGCCGGAAACCATCCGGAGACTCGGTCTTGTTCAAACCACTCTCCAGCAAACATTGCGGGACGATCTCGTACATCACCGGCGGGGTAGCCAAGTAATAGATGATCTTATCCGGCAAGTCGTGTTTCTCTTGCAAGAACTCGATGCGCTCACGCAATTTGTAGTATTCATCGGCGTTGGTGGAATCGAAGGCGAGGTAATAAACATTCTCCAAGAAGTCATCGATCAAGCCCTCGTCGTAAGTCTTTCCCTTCTGTGCCTCCAAGATATGCGTATGTTGCTCCGCACGGAACTCCTCATCACCATAAGCGGTACGGGCAGCCCCCAAGATGCAGAAGCGGTCGGGCAGCAAGCCCCGGACATATAACTCGAACAAAGAGGGAAGCAACTTGCGACTGGTAAGATCGCCCGACGCCCCG
>ERZ827037.1208-NODE-1208-length-29036-cov-4.195438_pt1 | contig 29036 bp, 20 predicted proteins | sample MGYA00519924_ERZ827037 | MGnify/ENA primary metagenome ERZ827037 (study PRJEB31778, sample SAMEA3449250) | human gut metagenome | biome: human gut; feature: human-associated habitat; material: faeces | place: United Kingdom | collected 2010/2012 ...
GGCCGCGGGGCCTTCTTGCTCCCTCTCCCATATCAAACGGCTCACATTACAGAATGATGCAGATCAATCCGCTGCAGCCCTCGTTGATGACCTTTTCAATCGTCTCCTGTAGTTTGATGCGGGCATCCGCCGGCATACGGTAGAGCTTGTTGTGCAGCCCTTCGTTCACCAGCTGATGCAGGGATGTACCGAAAATATTCGACTCCCATATCTTCTCCGGGCTATCCTCAAACTCCTTGAGCAGATACATCACCAGCTCTTCTGACTGGGATTCAGACCCAACAATTGGCGCGACCTCGGTGGTGATATTCGCCCGCATCATGTGGATGGATGGCGCGGAGGCCCGCAGCCGCACGCCGTAGCGCCCGCCCTGCTTCATGATCTCCGGCTCCTCCAGCGACAATTCATCGAGCGTCGGCATCACGATACCATAGCCGGTGGCCTCCACCTCATCGAGCGCGTTTTTCACGCGGTCATAGGCCTTTTTCACCTGCGCGAGCTCCATCATGCAGTTCATCAGGCCCTGTTCGCTGTCGATCTCCAGCCCCGTCGCTTCTGCAAGGATTTTATAAAACAGCTCCTGATCCATCAGCACGTTCACGCGCGCGCTACCCTCGGCCAGGTTCATGTGGGAAATCTGCGCGGCTTCGATATATTCGCATTCGGTCAGCTTTGAGACCAGGCCGTTTACATCCCGCACATGCGATACCGCTGCCGCCGCCTCCTGCACAGCGCCATAAGCCGCCTTGCGCAGCCAGTGCTCCGGGTCGAGCGAGGTCATCCAGCGCGGCATGTCTAGGGAAATCTCCTTGACCGGGAACTCAAAGAGCACCTGCGAGAGGATCTGCCGGATCTCCTCCTCCTCCAGCTCCAGGCAGTTCACTGGCAGCACCGGCACGCCGTATTTCTCCGTCATCTGGGAGGCGAGCGCACGGGCGTTATTCGTCTGCGGATACATGCAGTTAAGCAGCACGATAAAGGGCTTGTTGAGCTCTTTAAGCTCTTTGACAACGCGCTCCTCAGCCTCCTCATACTCGGCGCGCGGAATATCGCTGATGCTGCCATCCGTTGTGATGACCAGGCCGATGGTAGAATGTTCGGAGATAACCTTGCGCGTGCCGATTTCGGCCGCCATATTGAAAGGAATCTCATTCTCATACCACGGCGTTTTCACCATGCGCGGCTGGTCGCCCTCAATGTAGCCGAGGGAGCTGGGCACGATATAGCCCACGCAGTCGATCATGCGCACCTTGAAATGCGCCTGATCCGGCAGCGCGATCTCCACCGCATCCTCCGGGATGAATTTTGGCTCGGTCGTCATGATCGTCCGGCCGGCCGCGGATTGCGGCAGTTCGTCCGTTGCCCGCTCGCGCTGGTAGTCACCCGTGATATTGGGCAGCACCAGCGTATCCATAAACCGCTTGATAAAGGTCGATTTGCCTGTGCGCACAGGCCCCACCACACCGATATAGATATCCCCCTGCGTGCGCTCGGCGATATCCTGATAGATATTACGGTCTTCCATTCGTTTCTCCTCCTTACTGTCCGCTTTCTTTTATATACCCGGGATGAGCAGCATGCATTTCTCCGGAACCTGTTCGCTCTCCAGATGGTTTTCACGCATGATGGCTTCCATCGTGGTGTTATAGCGGCGTGCGATATTCCATACAGACTCTCCCGCATCCGAGAAATAAATCGTCAGGGCGGCGGAGGTGGAGCGCTTGATCTGCTCCTCATTGGGCCGGATTTCCGTAATCAGCCGCAGGCTGGTGGAGCAGAAAACGGATGAGGTGATATTCAGCTCGATGCGAACCTCCATCTGATCGCTTGCATTGAGCACATAATCCAGTGCCGTCACCTGCACGGTGGGGTCGCAGCGAATCTTCTGCGCATCGGATTTCAGCGCCCGCTGGTATTCAAAATCCACCGGTCGCTCCAGGTAATTCGGCTGCGCATCGTGGTCGAGCACCAGCATGCAGACCGTCACGGTGCCGGAAACCGTAAGCATCCCGTCAGCAAAGGAGGAATTCGCCGTCACATCCGCGCACCAGAGATCGAGCACCTTTGTCACGCTCGTGCCGGATAGGCTGACTGTGTTTTTGCAAAGCGACATTTCATTGAAAATTTCGATCAGCTGATCGAGATCAACGCCCCTCTGCTCCACTGTCAGCTCATATTGGGTGGAATAAGCATCCGTCACAACGGGCACCTCCACCTCCCGGTAAGCGCGCACGCATGCGCATACGCGCACATTCATATCAAGCAGCCGCAGTTCCCCGGAGGAATCGGATTTCGGCGTGACCTCCAGCCCCATGACCTCCAACCGGATATCGCTGCCGCAATCCTCATCGATGCCGTCCACCTCAACGATCTGGCTGATGGGCATCGTATGTTCGATCGTTTCCAGCTCATTTTCATTGGTATCCGCACAGTAAAGGGTTTTCACGGCCAGTTCGCCCTTAATCAGGCATTTGTTCTGGATCACTTTGATATCCTGCGCGAGCGCGATGGCGTTGCAGCGGATGATCTGCCCCACGGGCGCTTTGCTCTCCCCAATCTCCAGCACCTCGGTCAGGGGGAACATCCGCTCCACTAGGCCGACGGCGCTGCTGGCCGCCTGCGTTTTCTTTTGCAGCTGCACGCCGCAGCCCTCCACGCCAGAAATCAGGTCTTCCTCCCGCCGGACGGTCACGGAGATATTGACGGAAACCGTGCCGTGGATATCCGCCCGCCGCTGGCTGACCGCGCGGCAGTTCACATATTCCGCCTTCAGGCGGACGCTGACGCACGGGCCGTCGGGCAGATTTTTCACCTCGACATACTTGGAAAACGGCAGGTTCTGCTCAAAGCACCGAACCCGTGCATCCTCCCCCACATAGATAAGGCGGACGAGCACTGTTCCATCCACTGTAATCCGTTCGCCGGACACCTGCGATCCGGTCACACGCGGCGTGACGGTGCACTTTAAAATCCGCAGTATGTCGGGGCAATAATCCGGCAGGGTAAGGTCGCTGTCAACGGACTGTTCTACACTGCCTTCATATATCAACTCGTTGACACAAACGGCTTGCCTGAGCACCTCAAAATCCATAAGGTCTACCTCTCCTTCTCGGAAACAGCCGTGTGCCGGCCTTTCCTTGGTATTCGTTTCTATCCATCTATATTCACATCATGTCCCGCGTATGTATGGCATGAAAAAAATCTCTGCGGCAGTGGGGCCATGCATCCCGCTGAATTCTCTTTTGCTGCTTTTCTTTATAAAGACCGCTTCTGGCCCGGCCGAAGAAAAAATTTTAAAAAAGTAATTGACAAAATCCGCAACTCCGGCTATAATAATGACTGTCGCGCGAGAGTGGCGGAATCGGCAGACGCGCACGTTTGAGGGGCGTGTGGTAATCCCGTACGGGTTCAAGTCCCGTCTCTCGCACCATCCCAAAGGGCGATGGAGTTTTCACAAAAGCTTCATCGCTTTTATATGCAGCTGTGGCGGAATTGGCAGACGCGCTAGATTCAGGTTCTAGTGAAAGCAATTTCATAAGGGTTCAAGTCCCTTCAGCTGCACCAGGCAAAAGCCCCGTAACTACGTCGTTTGACGCGGTTACGGGGCTTTTCTTTTGCCCTGTTTTCACGTTTGATTGGGAGGTTTGCTCCCTTTTGCTTTCACCATATCATCTTTTTCCAAAAGGGCTCGTTGCATCATCATCTGCAACGAGCCCCATCTGTTTCTCTGATTAGTTTACTTTTGATTTTTTCCTTGCGGTAAAGAGCACCGCCGTGGCGAAGGATAGCAGCAGAACTGCAAGCACCGCTGCCGGGTAATCATCCCCTGTGTCAGGATTCTGCCCGTCAGGCGTTGTGGTATCCGGCTGCTTGTCAGAAGGTGTTGTGCCCGTGGAGCCCGCCGAAACGGCAACAAAGGAAACCTCAATCTCATAGTCCGACTGAATCTGCCCGATCGTATAAGTCAGGCCCTTTGAGGAAACCGCCTTGCCATTTACACGGATTTGATCCACCTGATAGCCTTCATCGGGCGTAATCCGAATGGTAAAGCTGCTCCCTTTGGTCACAGTGAAGATGCCAACCGGCGATACGCTGCCACCTTTGCCAGCCTGCACGGACACGGAATAAGTGACCGGCTTCGCCTCGCCGCCTGCGGCGAGCAGAACGCCGGAATCATTGATCAGATACAAAGTGCCGCTTTCATCTGCAATCACGCTGGAGATACAGTAATTGGCCGCCTCCGCCGCTGGTGCGACAAGCACATCCGCCCGATCTGCCCCATGCTTGTACATATAGATGCCACCGGGTGTCGTGTTGGCGGTAAAATAGACATATGTTTCTCCCTCGTAGCCAGTGGCGACAAGCGGCGCGGATTTCACCTCCGCGGGCGCAGAGACGGATGTTACCACCTGCATGGTGCGGATATCAATCACGCTCAGCATGCCCTTTTCCTCATCTGTTTTGCCGCCGACATAGGCAAATCCGTTGGACACCGCGGCGGTTCCCGTGCTATAAGCTGCAAAGGAGACGCTTTTCTTCACGCCGAAGGTACCGTCCGCGCGCCATTCTATCTGGTGCAGGGCGCCGTCTATCGTGGTCAGATACAGATATCCGTCCACCCATACGGCCGTGGAGCGCACTTTCGCGCCAAGGTCGAGGGTGTCGATCAGCTCACCTGTTTTGGCGTTTCTGGATTGCAGCACACCATCATCGCCCGCAAAGGCAATGGAAGTCTCTGTATGCGCGGCGCCGCTCCAGTAATAGCCCGCTTCCCTGTTCTGATACGCCCAAACGGTTTTGCCCGTTTGGAGATCAACACAGAGGTATGCGCCGCAGGAATCAATTGCTACTGTTCCCATATAAACGTATCCATCGGAATAGGTCACGGTTGACAGGGATTCCTGCGGATCGGTATAGCCGTTCTGATCGGCAAAGGATACTGGGTCCGTCACCCACAGTGCCCGGAAGGACTCCGCGGAAACCGCCTGCATGCGCCCGCCGTTGATCGGCACAACGATGCGACCCTCCGCATAGAGCGGCCGGCAGGTGGAATTGATGCTGTCGGCAAGCTTTGCCCGCGCGGTTACATCGCCGGCCTTGCTAATAGCCAGCAGCTCGTTTCCAACCGCAACGATCAGCTTGCCATCCACCAGAATCGGCTGGGAAACAGCCGTCGTCCAATCATCCGCCGCTTTCAGAGGAAGCATCCATCTCAGAGCCGCTTCGGCAGCGCTGCGCGGCGTCTTGCTGATGGTCAGGCCGTTATTCGTATCGCTGCCCCGGAAATTGGGCCATTCAGAGGTCAACTCCGTCACCGGTGCATCCGGATCGGGATCGGGATCGGGGGTGGGATCGGGGGTGGGATCATCCGGTTCGACCGGCTCCATCCCCTTGCTGAGATCAAATTGTTTGCCGTCAATGCGTGGGTCTTTCGCCGGATCGTCGGTATAGAACCAAACGATTTCGTCTCCGTCCTCAGGATAACAGGTGTCGGCATAAACATCGCTGATCACGCCGTTGACGGCATACATCCAGCCGCTGTTCGCGCCGTTCGCTTTCTCAGCGAGGCGGATTCCGTCCGGGGTTGTGACAGAACGGATATAGCCGCTGCCCTCCCATGTGTAGCCATTCGCTGAAAGCACCTTCTGGAAAATCTCAGAGACAGGCGTTCCCTCTTCCACAGTTGCTGGCAGATTCTCCAGCCAAAGCTCATATTCCGCATGGCCAGATGCGCCGTGCGCCTGATCGCCAGCCAGCGTGAGGGAAACGGTGAGCTGCTCCGCTTCGCTGCCGCCCTCCCCCTTTTCTCCAAGAACGGTTACCGAGGCAGCTACCTCCTGGCGGTAAAGCTTCTGGAAGTCCTGCACAGCCGGGTATCTCAGCGCATAGCGCTCAAACCGTTCGCTGGACAGGCAGCTCGTGATGGTCACAGCCTTATTGTATTCTGGCTGGATCACCAGCAAATTTTCGTGGGTGATCACCTGCGGCGCGCTTGATTTGAAGCGATCCCACTGCTCCGAAGGATGGCTCACATCAATGCTCACCGGGATGATCCCTGTCCCGTTCGTTTCGGCTGCGGTATAAACCCATTCGAGCCCGCCGTTCGCATCGAAGCGAACCTCCTGGAATGCGTGCAGATTTTTTGAAACATGCGTCGCATCCTGGTTTGCGCCGTTGTTGAGCCCGTCAAAATAGCCCGCTTTGGCGGCTTCCATCAGGCGAAGTTCCTGTGTGATCTCCGCCTGCGTGAGCGGGGATACCGTCAGGACGAGCTCCTTTGTGACGGTCACATGATAATCCCTGTGGGACATCGCCACGGTCAACGTGACAACCTTTGCCGAATCACCCGGCAGCGGGCGGTACACATTACCGCGGTAGGCAGAGATTTCAATCACATCCGTGTCGCCGCTCGTCACCGCAAAGGTGTAATCGCTATAATCCGGAATTCCTGTGCTGCGAGGAATCGGGAGTTGGAGATCCGTTATGATGTTTGCCGGATCGATTGCATCCTTCGTGCCAAAGCAGGTGATCTTGTCCGTTGTATAATAGGTATCCAGAAGGGATTGCATCCGTTCCTCCAGATCGCTCCCAATTGCCTTTACTGTCACCGTGAAGACCTTTTGAATTTCAATCGGTGCTTCGCCATAGGTGGTGTTGGCAAGCTGGAAATGGAAGGTGGCGGTCAGCGTGACCGTCTGATCCGCCGTGCCCTGCTTCACCTTGCCAATATAGGGATGGAACAGGGTGTCTGCTGTGGATTGATTGCTGCTGTCGATCTCTATTACATCCGAATCGGAGGACTCCCAGGAGATCAGCGACCACTTTTTATTGTCTACTACCTTTGGAAGCGTTAAATCCGTATATACACTGTCCAGGCTTTCATTTTCCGCCTTGACGACGGATTCCGTCACCTGATCCGCAATCTCCCGCTGCATGGTCTGCCGGGCTCTCTCCTGATCCCAGTAGATGACGGCGTTTTTCTGATGCTCCACGCTCGCGCCGTCCTTGGAGAAGGTAAAGGTCACACCCACCTGCGCAAACCACATCGCGCTAAAGCCGTTGGGATCGGCATAGAAATAGGCGATCGAGCCGTCTTGCCCGATATAATCCGGGTTCGCCGTTTCCTTTACGGCAACCGTGATGCCCGGATAGCCGAGCCGCTCCAGCTCGCTACGCACATAATCATTGACGTTTTCATCCCTGCCATACACGGGCTTAAGCTGATACCAGCTGTTTTCCAGCGCGTTTTTGGCGCGCTCCAGATACTCCTGCGCCTGTTCCGCCGCCGTGGCGGAGCGGGAATACACCTGGAAGGAAAACGCCTTGCTGTCCTTCGCAGCGCCCTTTGTGATGGCCGCTGTCAGTGTGACGCAGGCAATGCCTTCCTTCGGCAGGGTCACCCTGCCGGTCACCGGATCAATCACAGCCTCGTCGCTGCTTGTCCAGCGGATCTTTGAGCCAGATTTCCCGGCCTGCGGCAGGGAGATCGTTGTGGCCTCGCGGATAACGCCTGAGGCATCCAGGGAGAGCGCCTCCCGATCCTCTGCCACAATGGCTTCGTCCGCCTTTTCAATTGGGGCAGTGGGCTCCGAAACCGCCGAGGACGCCTCCTCCCCATAAGCGATTACGAGAATCCGTTTGCCCGCGCAGCTGCCGTCGGCGGGGATTACAAAGGTCTGCTGCGTTGCGCCGGGGATATCGCAATAGCCCTCGCTCTCAGCGGAGGATATTTGCCATTGATAGGTTACGTTTGTCGCAGCCGCATCGTTTTCGCCCAAAGCGACGGCGGACAGAGTTTCTCCTTCCTTCGCCGTTCCGCTGACAGAGGCGGAAACCACCGGCACCACGGAGGGCTGCGGTTCTCCCTCCGACTGCCAGGAGAGCAGCGGATATGCCTCCGATTTGACATAGAGCTGATCCTCCGGGATCGTCAGCCCGTATTCGCTGCCGTTATTGCCATTCAGGCGGGCAACGAAATCCGGCGACTTCAGATCGCTTTCGCTAACCGCGCCGGCGGCATAGTCCGTATTTTCTGCGAGGAAATAATTGTTAAAGAAATGCATCACCGCATAATCGCTGTTGGGCAGCGAAGCAATGATCGCATTTTGGGTTGCGCCCGTAATCTCGCCCACGTGATAGCAATTGATCAGCGTAAATTGGGAGCCGCTCTGTGAAGAGGTGGCGTTGCCAAGCCCTACGATCCCGCCGACCGATCCGTTGGGGCTTCCCGCCTTCACCATGCCCGTATTATAGCAATTATAAATGGCCGTCCTGCTGTTCGCACCGCTGAGCTCCCAGCGGCCCACGATCCCGCCGGTGTTGGTCGCAAGCGTATTGTTTGCCCCAACCACCGTGCCGGTGTTGACGCAGCCGGACACAAAGGAGGAGGTATTCCGCCCCACGATCCCACCGACCTGGCCACCGGTCGCCGCCGTCACGCTGCCGGAAAACAGGCAGTTTTTTACCATGCCGCCCAGCGTATTCTGGCCGATGACGCCGCCGATGTTATTGGCGTTTGCCTTGGTATTCTCAATGGTCACCGCGCTTTCGCAGCCCTCCACCGTGCCGCCCGCATTCCATGCCGCGATGCCGCCCATGGTGTTGCCCTTGCCGCTGATTGACCCGCTCACCTTCAGGTTGTGAATCGTGCCCTCATTTTTACCGAACAGGCCTCCCTTATTTGCGGCCGAGGTATCAATTTTCAGGTTCTGAATCTCATGCCCGGCGCCGTTAAACGTTCCGCCGAACGGGTTCGACGTGGTGCCGATCGCCTCCCATGGCTGGTTGTTCAGATCGATATCATCCGTGAGCGCCGCGTTGATTTTCGCCCCATCGTTTACCTGCCGGGCAAACCAGCAAAGCTCCTCCGCCGTGCTGATCTGATAAGCGCCGTCAAGCTGAGATGGCTCGCTTACCGACTCGCCATCCCAACCGGCAGCGGCAAACACCTGCACCGGCAGGCAGACGAGCAGCATCAAGAGCGCGAGCAGCGCCGCTGTCAGCCGTTTTCCCTGTTGTCTCATTCCTGTTCCTCCTGTGTCTTTTGTAAAGCGACATGACGAAAGGATTCCTCTGCATTGCAAAAAAACTGCGGCCTGTCCATCATCGACAGGCCGCAGTCCGTTTTCACCGCAACACAAAGAAAGCGGAATCGCTTCCGCTTTTGAACCTTCTGCAAATAACGCGCCTGCAAAAGGCTAATCCATTTTATGCAGGTCTTCTGGCTGGCAAATAGGATGCTCCAAAGCAGGCCGCCATCAAATCCCTTTCTTTGACGGCCGCTTTCGCGGATTGGGCATCTGCACCCTGGCCGGCCTTCCCAATTGCTCAGTGACCGACATTATATCGAACGACCAGGGCTCATTGCATACAGCGGCGGTACCGCACAGGCTTCTCACCTGTTTCACTCTTCGCCGGCTGCCGGAGAAAACAGCCGGAACATAAAATGCCATATTCTGCTTTCCTGAAAAGTATACGCGAAAATGGCTCGGGAGTCAACCACAGCGAGCAGAACCATTCACACGCAATCCCGATTGATACCCTTTCAAACAAAAAAAGCGGGCCGCCCAACACAGACGGCCCGCCTCTGCCGAGGTAACGGTCCCGGCAGGGATAGCACATGAGAAAAATTTCGTACTACACTCCTTGTTACATCCCGCTATCCGTGCTTATTATAACTCATAAAATGGCAATTTGCAATGTTTTTTCTAAAAAAAGAGAAAAATAAACACAAAATGTTATTTCAAATTCTTTCTTTCGCAGATGACTCATCTGATCCCTTATTGCCGCCCTCTCCGCGCGCTTGCGCACCCTGTTCCGCCGCCCTGCAAAAATCTTTTTGTACGGCTAGCGTTGCAAGCGTATCTCCCAGTTGCGTGAATACCGCTGCGGTCAATGCCAGTTCTGAATCAGACAGCCTGCTAGCCATCAAAGATGCCAAAGCAGAGATAGAAGCGGTCAGTTCGCATCCATTCATTCGAATCACCGTTATCATACTATGCATGGGGCCGGCATTCGTTCAATCCCCATCCATCCGGCCAAGGGCTGAAAGTAGAGAAATGTAATGATGGAGTAATCTCAAAATTCGGGTAATTACCCCAATATTAAGATTATTATATTGTGCTTTCTGTTATTTCGTGTATAATATGTACTATATCGTAATTTATTTTAAGAGATTCGGCAGGCATTTGAATGCTGGGAATCCCCTATTTGGCCCTGCCGCCCTGCCAATAGATAAAATGAGGTGATGTTGTGGAGCCCTGCGGAGCATGGGAAATCTGGAAGATCCGGCATCACATTGTCGATACTGTGTTGATCGTCAACCTGACGCCGTTGGAAGGCGTCCCTTATTGCAACGGCCAGCCTGATGAGCGCGTTTCTGTTTTTTTATCGGAGAGCGATTTGCTGGAGCGGGCCGGAATTCTGCGCAACGAGGAATTGGCAGGCATTACCCGAAACTATCTGCGTATCCGCGGAAATAAGCCCTCATAAATATAGAAACGCGCGCCCGGCCAAGCAGGTGCGCGTTTTTTCTATCCAATTTCCCGCAGAACCGTACCGCTCGGATCCATAAAAACGACCTTGCCAACCGCCGCATCCTCAAATTCCGCTAGAATAACGCCGGCGATCTGCGTCATTTCGGCCTGTGTAATCTCCTTGCTCTTGGCCGCGTAAGTATCCTCCAGCGCCATAAAAAGCACCTGAGCTACCTTGGCGTCATCCACAATCCGGCTGTCGATATCCGCCTTGATTTTGCTCACCTTTTCCCCGGTAATATCCGCAAGCAGCTGGTAAACCGGCAGGCCGTAGCCTGCAATCCGGGCATAATTCTGCGCGTCATCCTGTGTGGTCAGGTTATAAAATAATTTCCCAATTTCTGCAACGTCGGCACTACGAAAGTCCAGCTCTTCCGCCGCGCCGCAGAGGCCAGGGAAAAAGGCGTCCATCTGCTCCGTGTCGAACAGGTTGGATAAAATAACGGACGCTGAAGCGTATTTTGCAGAATCTTTTTTTAAAGTAATCTCCGCTCGCACCACTCCAGCCTGCCGGAACACCTCCGCTTTGCCGATATGATGATACCAGTTCTTACCGGAATGCTTAGCAAGCAGCCTGGCTAGAGAAGTAGAAAGCGTTTCATCCGGCGCCTCCCGCGTCACCTCAGCGGAGCTGCTAGGAACCGGGCCACTGCCGGATTCATCAGGCGGCAGCCCATTCCTCCCACAGGAAACAAGCGATAAAAGGAGCAGGGCCGCAACCGCCGCATAGAACAATCGTTTTTTCATTTTCATTCTCCCGCATTTGATCGTTTTGAAAATCTCATGTTTTATTATACGGGTTTCCAAAAGCGTTGTAAATATAAAAAAGCTGCAAGCTGCCTAGAGGAGCAGAGAATGCCATCCTATAGTCACGCACTGGTGTATGCAGCGGGGAATCGAAAAAAGGCTGCTACAAAACGCCAAGCATTTTGCAGCAGCCCGCTTTCATATACCATTAAACTTAGAAAACAATTTTCAGGATGATATGGAGAATCACCTTTGCCACGCGCACAAATACTTCCTTAAAAATGTGCTCGATCCAATCAATAACCGGCCCTTTTTCCTCCCGCAGGGCATTCTGCGCGGCGGTCAACGCCTTCTGGGCGAGGTCCACCTTCTGCTGGTCGCCCGCCAGGATGCTGTCATCCGCGAGCACCTTTTCCGCATTGGCGAGCGCAAGCTGAAAGGCCGCTACCGAAGCTTCCGTATACTTGGAGGTATCCACCGCTTTGGCAGCGTCTACCGCGGTGGCAAGCTCCGCCTTATCCGCCAGAAGTCCATCCGGGCTGATGCGCTGCAGCATCGCGGGCAGGAGCTCTGCATAAGCGGCCAGCGTATCCTTTGCGCGGGAGCCCCACTCCTGCTCAATAAAGGTCAGGTCATCACGGCCCGGCACGTGCATCACTTCGCCGGTTTCCGTTTCATAAGCGCCGGTGCTGCCCCATTCCGGGTGATCCGGGTCATCCGGCAGTTCCCAGTTGGCAGCCTCAAAATACACATAGGGCAGGCCGATATTTTTAAAGGAAGCATGGTCGCTCCAATCGCCCGTCGTAGGCGTTTGGAGGGCGTTGAGCTCCGTGTCGTTGAGGCGAATGTCAAGCCCCAGCTCATCAGCAAGCGCTTTCGTCTGATACACGCCCCAGGCCTGATCGACTTCGCCGGTTTGCTCATTCACCACGCCGCCGTAAGCATAGCGGTAAGTGCCCGCCAAAACGGAATCCAGGTTAATCATCAATACGGTGTTGGCGATCTCCTCCGCGCTCATGCTGGAGGCATATGCCTTGGAGCCGCGCAGGCCCGCTTCCTCCGCGCCGAAGAAGATGAATTTGATGGTATAAGGCGTGCTGACGCCGAACATCCGCTTGGCCGTTTCCAGCGTTACGGAGGTGCCGGAGCCGTTATCATCCACGCCCGCGGTATTCACACTATCGTAATGCGCACCCACGATGATCTGCTTCTCCGAGCGGCCCGGCTTGGTCACAATCACATTCTGGCTGTTGACCGTTGCGCCGCGGCTGGTGTAGCTGAAGGGTTGCTGTGCCACCTCATAGCCGAAGCTTTCCAACTCACCTGTCAAATAGGCAGCGGCCTTCTGCTCCTGCTCCGTCCCCGCGCGGCGTGCGCGCAGGTTGGCATCCAGATACTGTACATAGCTGTAAGCATCCGCTCCATAGGCGGTAGAATCGTCCGCCGCAACAGCGGTGATCCCACAGGAGAACACCGTGCACAGCATCACAAGCGCCATCAGTGCCGCAAGGAATGACTTCTTTTTCATAAAATTGCTCACCCTTTCCTTCTTCTCGCGATCTCAGCGCTGCAAAGCGCTAAAACATGTTTCTCAGTTTAGCCCTTTTTTCAGCCCGCGTCAATGGGAAAGGGAGAATTTGCATGTACAAGATCAGGGGAGCTTTCAATGAATTTTTATAATTTTTGATGAATAAATATTACTTTTTACGCTTTGATAATGCATATTATGCAATTGTTAATACAGTCAAGGTGTAACCACACTACTGATTTTCAGCGAACACATAGGTTTCTTCCCCGGAATCCGACCGGTAGCGGTAAACATCATAAAACAGCTTATCGTATTTGATCCGCCCGCCCTCTGATACAATTTTCAGGCTATACTGCGGCGGAAGCCGGTAGTATTTGACAAACACATAATCCCGTGCCTCCAGCAGGCAAAAGGCGAGCAGCATCACGCCCAATGCCGCGAGCAGTGCCCGCTTCGGCCTGGCTTGAAAGGTGAAAAACACTGCGGCTGCCAGCAGCAGGATCCCAACGATGGCCCCATAGAAGGCTACAAAGGATGTATCAAATCCTAAAAAAAGCAAGGAGCCCGCCAACAACACCGCGCCCAGCGCATAAAGCAAATTCCGCCAAATGCGACGAATGCGCTTTTCCGCCGCCTCCAATGTATGAAGCACAAGCGCATCTGATTTCGCCAGCTCCTGCCCTGGCTTGATCGCTTCCCCTGAGAGCAGCTCGTTTATAGAAACCCCAAGCGCCTCGCTTAACGGCCGGAGCAGGGCAATATCCGGCAGCCCCTTGCCCGTTTCCCAGCGCGATACGGCTTTATCTGTTACGCCAAGCTGTGCGGCCAGATCCCGTTGTGTCCACCCCTTTTCGCGGCGAAGCGCCGCAATAAAGCATCCAACTTTCTGATGATCCATCTTTAGATCGCCTCCTTGCAGACAGCATACCGCAAGCCGGCGCAAAAATCACCCTATGCATCGTAGAATCGGCTGATTTATGGCATATATCCCTGCTTTAGGGGGCTTTATTGGCCGGAATGCCACCGCCTCAGCCGCAGGGAGTTGAGCACCACGCACACAGAGCTCAGCGACATCGCGCCAGCCGCGAGCATCGGGTTCATGAGCGGCCCGCCGAAGAGGTATAGCACGCCCGCCGCCACGGGGATGCCCAGCGTATTGTAGGCAAACGCCCAGAAGAGATTCTCCTGAATGATGCGCAGCGTCCGGCGGGAAAGCGCGATGGCCTGCGCCACCAGGGAAAGATCATCCCGCATCAGCACGATGTCGGCCGATTCGATTGCCACATCCGTGCCGGAGCCGACGGCGATGCCGATTTCCGCCATCGTCAGGGCGGGCGCGTCATTGATGCCGTCGCCCACCATGGCGACCGTTTTCCCCTCCTTTTGAAGCTGTTCGATCACGCCTGCTTTTTCAGAGGGCAACACATTTGCGATCACTTCGCTGATGCCAACCTGCTTTGCAATCGCCTGCGCGGTGGCCTCATGATCGCCTGTGAGCATCACCACCTGCACCCCCATCCCCCGGAGCTGCTCCACGGCAGCCGCGCTTGCCTCCTTCACGGTGTCCGCTACGGCGATCACGCCGGCCACACGCCCGCCGTACGCTGCCAACATCGGCGTTTTGCCCTCCTGCGCAAAAAGTTTTGCCTGGGCAAGGCAGGGCTTTGCATCAATCCCGCTTTCCGCCATGAGCGCTTCATGGCCGAGGAGAAGCGTTTTTCCATCCACAACGGCGGAGATGCCGCGCCCCGGCAGCGCTTCAAACTGCTGCGCAGCCCCAAGCGCGATCCCCTGCTCTGCCGCATAGGCAACAATCGCATCGCCCAGCGGATGCTCGCTCCCCTTTTCCGCCGAAGCGGAAAGGCGCAGCAGCTCCGCCTTTTCAAAGCCGGACACCGCGACGAGATCCGTCACCTTCGGCTTTCCGTTGGTGATCGTGCCGGTCTTATCAAAGACGACGGTCGTCAGCTTGTGTGCCGTCTCAAGCGCCACGCCACTTTTGATGAGAATGCCGTTTTCCGCGCCCTTGCCTGTCCCTGCCATGATGGCGGTAGGCGTGGCAAGGCCAAGCGCGCAGGGGCAGGCGATCACCAAAACCGCCACAAAAACCGTCAGTGCAAAGGCGATGCCTTTGCCTGCGATCAGCCAAGCGACCGCCGCCACAATCGCGATAACGGCCACGGTCGGCACAAACCAGCCGGAAATCACATCCGCCAGCCGGGCAATCGGCGCTTTTGAATTTTGCGCCTGCTCGATCATCCGCACAATTTGGGAGAGCGCCGTATCGCCGCTCTTTTGATCCGTCCGTATGCGAACAGCTCCGTTCTTGTTGACCGTGCCGCTGTAGACAAAATCACCCTCCTGTTTTTCCACCGGGATGCTCTCGCCTGTGAGCATGCTCTCATCCACAGAGGTGTAGCCGCTCATCACTGTGCCATCCACAGGGATATGCATGCCGGGCTTCACGATCACCGTATCGCCGGGCTCCACTTCCTCCGCCGCCACGGTAACCTCCACGCCGTCGCGCTCCAAAATCGCCGTTTTGGGGGCAAGCTCCATCAGGCGGTAGATCGCCTCGGAAGTTTTTGACTTGCTGCGGGATTCGAGCATCCTGCCAAGCAGAATGAAGGTGATAATAATCCCGGCAGATTCAAAATACAGCTCGTGAACGGCGCCCGTATCCCCCTGCCAAATCCGAACGACGGAGTAAACGCTGTAGAGAAACGCCGCGGCAGAGCCGATCGCCACTAGCGTATCCATATTCGGGCTTCCATGCAGAACCGCCTTGATCCCTTTGCTGTAAAAGCTGCGGCCCGCATAGAGGATCGGCAGCGTCAAAATCAGCTGGCACAGCGCAAAAGCAAACGCATGGTGCATCGGGTTAAGAAAGGGCGGAAGCGGCAGGCCCACCATATGGCCCATGGAGATATAGAGCAGCGGCGCCGCGAAAACAACCGCCAGAAGAAAGCGGCGGCGGATGCTGTCCGTCCGCTTGGCAGTGCGTTTCTTTTCCGCCTCCACATCCCGTTTTGTCTCCACCTGCAAGGGGGTATAGCCCGCCTTCGCCACGGCGAGCTTAATGTCGGCGACGCGCACCTTTGCCGGGTCAAACGAAACGGCTGCCCGGTTGGTGGCAATGCTCACGCTCGCCTGCTCCACCCCGTCAAGCCGATGAATCGCCTGCTCCACCGCCCGCGAGCAGGCCGCGCAGGTCATGCCGTCTATGGGCAGGAGAATCGATTGAAGGGTTTGATTGGTATTTTCCTGTTCGCTCATCTGCTGGAACCACCCTTTGGCAATGGATTTTATAAGAAAATGCTTGATGTTAGTGTGAGCGCATTTTTAGGAAAAATCCAATCCAGCCAAGGATAAAAGGGAAGTTGCGTATTTGTTATAAATTTCAGTTTTATGATTCAAGTTTGTATATTATTTCAATACGTTTTTTAATGATTATGATACAATGTAGATGGAAAAGGCAATTCTCTCAATGCTTGCATCGTTTGATTCGCCGTGATTCAGGATGGAACTACCAGCCAGCATGTTTCATCCTTCTGCTCCCTCATTTCATTCTTAATCAGAAAGGAGTCTTCCGCATGAATAAAAACTGCGATGCGATCCGGCAGCAACTGCCTGCCTATACCGACAAGGCGTTACCTGATTCAGAAGCAGCCGCTGTCAAAGCGCATCTGGAAACCTGTAAACGCTGCCGGACGTTTGCCGCCCTGTTCACACCGGGGCAGACTGCCGAAGAGCGCATGGCGCTCGCTCTCCAGCACTTCCATCAAGTGCGGCACAAACAGGCTGTTGCCATCCGAATCCTCACCGCTATTCTCGCCGTGATTTTGATCGCCGCCGCATATGGAGGTGTGATGTGGTCGCTGCGCGCGGGCGGGATTCAAAAGCTCGATTTTATCAGCGCAAACGACTATTGGGGCGGCGCGAAATTGCGCCTGCCCTATCAGGCCAAAGGGACGATGGGCGGCGCAACCACAGATTTTTTCTCCGAGGATTCGCCGGAGCAGATGGCCAAAAAGTTCGAAGCCCTCGGTAGCAAAGGCGCGCCTTGCACAGCCAAGGTTTTTGCAGGCGGCAATGTGCTGATCCATCAAACGGCGGAAGGCGGCCGAGAGGCATGGTACGCCCTCCTAGCCAAAACGCCCGAGACAGTTATGTCCGTTTTGAAAATGGGCTTCTATATGGCACAGCCTACCCAAAACAGGAGTTTCTCGATTTTTACCGCGCCGTCAGCCAATATGAGGTGACGGAGACAGAGCGTGGTTTCCAGATTCAGGAGAAAGAAGAGGGAGCGGATCGGATTAACTACGCCTTCTATGAAATCAACGACCGCCGCTATTTCAGCATGACCGCGCTGTGAACAAAATATAATTGCCCGCCGAGCCAACATAAAACACCCCGCTTCGGTTCATTCGAAGCGGGGTGTTTTCAGCATATTCTGTTAAGGAACAACTTAGCCAAGCTCTGAGAAATACTTGATCGTACGGACCATCTGGCTCGTGTAGGAGTTCTCGTTGTCATACCAGGAAACAACCTGCACCTGATACAGGCCGTCGCCCAGCTCGGACACCATCGTCTGCGTGGAGTCGAACAGGGAGCCATAGCGGATGCCGATGACGTCGGAGGAAACGATCTCATCCTCATTGTAGCCGAAGCTCTCGGAAGCGGCGGCTTTCATCGCGGCGTTAATGCCTTCCTTCGTGACGTTCTCGCCCTTTACAACTGCGGTGAGAATCGTCGTAGAGCCGGTGGGAACCGGAACGCGCTGTGCGGAACCGATGAGTTTGCCGTTCAATTCCGGGATAACAAGGCCGATCGCCTTGGCAGCGCCGGTGGAGTTCGGCACGATGTTGGCAGCGCCAGCACGAGCCCTGCGCAGGTCGCCCTTGCGGTGCGGGCCATCGAGGATCATCTGATCGCCAGTATAGGCGTGGATGGTGGACATGATGCCGCTCTGAATCGGAGCATAATCATTGAGGGCCTTCGCCATGGGCGCAAGGCAGTTGGTGGTGCAGGAAGCGGCGGAGATGATCTGATCCTCTGCCGTCAGGGTGTTTTCATTCACGCTGAAAACGATCGTCTTGAGGTCGTTGCCCGCAGGAGCGGAGATAACGACCTTCTTCGCGCCTGCCTGAAGGTGGGCGGAAGCCTTATCCTTGGAGGTGAAGAAGCCCGTGCACTCCAGCACGACGTCTACGCCCAGCTCGCCCCAGGGCAGCTCAGCGGGGTTGGCATTCTTGTAAATCGTGATGACCTTGCCGTCCACCGTGATGGAATCCTCGCCCGCCTCAACGGTGTGACCGTCATAACGGCCCTGAGCGGTATCGTACTTGAGAAGATGAGCAAGCATCTTCGGGCTGGTCAGATCGTTGATCGCAACGACATCATAGCCCTCGGCGCCGAACATCTGGCGGAACGCAAGGCGGCCAATGCGGCCAAAACCATTGATTGCTACTTTTACTGACATTCTAACTACCTCCATATGATTATTACATGGACATGCGTATATATATTAACGCTTTCCTTTGAAATATGCAAGGATTTCGCTGTAAAATGAACCACTGCGGGTAAGTTTTGTTAATGCTCAACAAAATCTCAAATTGCCAAAAGAAAAAGGGTATGATATGGACGAACTTCTCAGCCAAACGAAACCTAACAAGGAGCTATCATACGTGTTTTCTTTTCTTCAAAATAGATTTGACAGGCTGGCAAAGATCCCAGTCTGCCCGGAAAACGAGCCGCAGCTGCGCGAAGAAATCCACCTGCTGCTCACACTCTCTCACCTGTGCGCCGGGGGCGCAGATCAAACGCAAAAGCAGAGCCTCGCACAGTTGACGCAGGGCTGCCACAGCATCCTACGAAAGCTCGAAAACCTGATGCTTTGCCGCGCGCGTGTTTTCGCTTTTGAACCCTGCGCGTTCGTTTCCTTCCTCGATGATATCTGTTGCGCATGCGACCTCTTACTCAGTGGCTGCGGCAAGCGCGTTTTATTTGACGCAGATTTGCATCCACAGGCTTTTTCAGACGGTCAGGGTCGCAGTGACCTCTTACTCAGCGGCTGCGACAGGCCTGTTTTATTCGATACCGGCGTGCCGGAAGCGCTCGTCGCGTGCGCCCCCGGGCCTGTGCGTGCCGCGCTGCTAAACCTGATTGCAAACGCCGCCTGCCATTCGCAATCTGGCACCATTCTCGTGCGCCTTTCCTGCACACTCAGCCATATGCTTGTTACTGTGCGCAGCGCCGGGGAAACCTCGCTTTACGCGCTTCAACGGGGAACGGATACCGCCGGCTCAGGCCTGTGCGCCGTGCGCCGATGCATGGAGCTGCACAAAGGCACGCTCCTGTTCCAAAGCGACGAAGGCGGTACGGCGGCGGCGTTTGCCCTGCCGCGGGATTTGGCATTGCCGGAGGATGCGTATCCTCTCCCTCAGCCGGATTTCGTAGAATATATCTGCGACCGCTTGAGCCCGGTGTATACAGGGCTTTGTGGGCTGTGCCCGTGCCCGGTGTGAAATAAGGCATGAAATAGTACTTGTGTGCGATTTCCTGAAGCGGACATCTGGCCCGACTTAATTCTGCGAACGCATGATTTTTAGAATACAGCACAGTTCTCCCCTGCTGGAAACGCTATACTGAATCTCAAAAATCCAGCCGCCTTTTTGCACGTTATGTTACTGCTCCAATGCATCTCTCTGTTCCGCTTCCATCATAATACCATACGGGAAAGCAACCATCCGCCCCCGCTTATAAAATCCGCCCTTTTTCGCCGCCTGCACCGCCTTCATTCCATGGGTGGCGCACCGGCCGCTGAGTCCGGACAGCTTTGGCGACGTATACGGTTCCCCTCTTTCCATCCGTTTCTCCATCTTCGCCGTGTCAAAACGGAGCCAATGCCAGTGCCACCGGGCTGATATTTTCGCGAATCCCTTGAAAACGATCCCGGCCATGCGCATCCGCCTCCATTCTTCAAAAATAAAACGCTAAGGGAGAGCATATCCCCCTTAGCGCTATCTTACTTCCATTTTCGTGCAAAAAGTGTCGAAGAGCAGAGGCAGCGTCAAAAAAACGAAAAAGCGCTCTCTCCGATGTGCATTTTATGCAATGTTGTCGATTCCAGCCGCTTTCTTGAGTGCCTCGGCGCGATCTGTCTTCTCCCACGTCAGGTCAAGATCCGTGCGGCCAAGATGGCCGTAGGCCGCGAGCTGGCGGTAAATCGGACGGCGCAGGTCGAGCATGTCGATGATTGCAGCGGGACGCAGATCAAAATTCTCCTTGACAATTTCACTCAGAGAGTCATCAGAGATCACACCTGTGCCAAAGGTATCGACCATAACGGAAACCGGCTTGGCGACGCCGATGGCATAGGCCAGCTGAATTTCGCATTTCTTTGCAAGGCCCGCCGCCACGATGTTTTTCGCCACATAACGCGCCGCATAGGCTGCGGAACGGTCCACCTTGGTCGGATCCTTGCCGGAGAATGCGCCACCACCGTGGCGCGCATAGCCGCCGTATGTATCGACGATAATTTTGCGTCCTGTCAAGCCACTGTCGCCCACAGGGCCGCCCGTGACAAAGCGCCCGGTCGGGTTGACATAAATGATCGTATTGTCGTCTATCAGATCCTCCGGGATCACGGGGCGAACCACATGCTCCACGATTTCGCGGCGGATTTCGTCCAGGGAGACATCCGCACGGTGCTGGGAGGAAATGACGACGGTATCGACGCGCACGGGGCGGTCGTTTTCGTCATACTCCACCGTGACCTGCGATTTGCCATCGGGCAGCAGATAGGGCAGCGTGCCGTCCTTACGGACCTTGGTCAGCTGGCGGGTGAGCTGATGCGCAAGGGAAATTGGCATGGGCATCAGCTCCGGCGTTTCATCGCAGGCATAGCCGAACATCATGCCCTGGTCGCCGGCTCCATTGAGATTATAGGCGTCCTTTTCGCCGGATTTCAGCTCCAGGGAATGATCCACGCCCAAAGCGATATCGGGGGACTGCCCGTCGATCGCAGTTAACACAGCACAGGTATTGCCGTCAAAGCCTTTGTCGGCGCTGTCGTAGCCAATGTCGCAAATCACCTTGCGGACGATCTGCGGGATCTCTACATAGCAGCTCGTGCTGATTTCGCCCATCACGAGCACCTGTCCCGTGGTGCAGGTTGTCTCGCAGGCAACGCGGCCCTGCGGGTCATTTTCCATAATCGCATCGAGAACGGCATCGGAAATCTGATCGCAGATTTTATCGGGATGGCCTTCGGTAACGGATTCTGAGGTAAAAAGATGTTTTGCCATTTGTCTCATTTACTCCTTTATGTTACTTTTTCTTCTGAACGGCGCAGAAAACGCCAAAAAGCGCTCGCAGTGAAACCGCGGGCGCTTTTAACACCTTATTTTTCGGTTAACACCGCAGGATTTAGCACCTTGCACACTGCTTCAATGTGCAGGTTGCCGGGCTTCAAAGGGCCTTTCCCTCAGCCGCTCTCAATAAGGAAATATGTAGTTTACAGCCTATATTGTACGGCATGGGACGAAAAAAGTCAAGCGCTCCGGCAGCATGCGGCTAAAAGTTCAAATTGTGTTCATGATTGCTCCTTTTCCCGCAGGAAGTAATTTGCTATACTAAATTCAATCAATCAAAAAACAGGAGGCAATTTGTTATGGAAACCGCTGTGACCAGGCAGCAGGCGCTCACCCTGCTGCGCAAATACAATCGGGAGCCCTTCCATCTCCAGCACGCGCTGACGGTGGAGGGCGTGATGCGCTGGTATGCGCGAGAGCTTGGCTACAACGCGGAGGAAAATTTTTGGGGGCTGGCCGGGCTGCTGCACGACGTTGATTTTGAAGCCTACCCGGAGGAGCACTGTAAAAAAGCGCCGGAACTATTGGCGGAGATTGATGCGGAGGATGCGCTCATCCACGCCGTGTGCAGCCATGGCTATGGCCTGGTGTGCAATGTGGAGCCCGCGCATGAAATGGAAAAGGTGCTCTTTGCGGCGGACGAGCTAACCGGCCTCATCGGTGCCGCGGTGAGAATGCGCCCCTCCAAAAGCGTAGCGTATTTGGAGGTATCGAGCCTCAAGAAAAAATTTAAGGATAAAAAATTCGCCGCTGGCTGCTCGCGCGATGTGATCCGTACAGGCAGCGAACGGCTGGGCTGGGAGCTCGAACGGCTGTTCCAGATGACGATTGAAGCGATGCGCTCCTGCGAGGCGCAGGTGCAGGAGGTGCTAACCGGTATGCTTGCGTGATCGCACAGACGCGCCCGAACGATTCCCGCATAGAGTGAAAAGCGGCTGCTGCAAAACAGGTTGCAGCAGCCGCTTTGACTTTTTCATTCGCCTATTTTTTCAGCACTACCTCCAGCTTCACAGGATTATGATCCGTATATTGGAAATCCGTTTCGATCACATTCACCGCTTTTACCTCCACATTGGGGGACACGATAAACCCGTCGATCACATAAAACTGCGTTGTTGCCCGGTTGCCACTGTAGGGCTGATTCAAGAGCCTGCAAGTGGGCGCGCTGTCATCCACGGCAAACCGCCAGCCCTCCGGCAGAATATCGGAAGAAAGCGTGCCGGCCTTCCAATAGGAAGCATCGACGAGTGGATATTTCGTTGCGTCCACCTCGGAGAACGTCTGGTTAAAATCGCCGCCTGCGATGCAGTAATTTCCCTTTTCATATTCCGTTGTGAGCAGCTTTAAAAGCTCTTCCGTTTGGATCTGTTTGGCGTCGCCGTCGTCATAGGCCTCCAAATGGAGGTTGATGAGCACCAGCTCCTTGTCGCTCCCCTCCAGCGGCACCCGCTCCACGAGCAGGCACCGCTTGAGCTGCGCAACGCGTACAGGCCAGGTGTAGGTTCCCGTCAATGCGATGCGCTCCGCCTTTGCCGCGCCGAAGGAGCTGAGCGTCAGCAGGCCGGACTGCACCTTGCCGATCGTCGGCAGCGGAAACGGCACATACTGGCAGGAATAGTTTACTGCAAAAGCATTCGTCCCGCCAATCAGGTTTGAAAGCGATGCGGTCTGGTCGACAAAATAGGAACGTTTGGAGCTCTTGTCAACCTCCTGCAAAAACTGCACGTCGCACTCTGCATCTTGAATGATCTTGCCGATCCCGGCGATATTCTTGCGCACATTTTCATCGGTTTCCGGGCGGACATTTTTACCGCCGTCCATGAAGAAATCCTGCGTTTTGTCGAGTGATCCATAGCCAATGTTGTAGGACAGGATGGAGAGAGCGCCGCCCTCCTGAATCGTTTTCTCCGCCTTACCGCCAATCTGGAGCGTTTCCACCGGCTCGGGCTTAAATTCCGCCGCCGTCAGGTAGATCACAAAGCCCACAACGATGAGGAGCAGGGTGAGAAGAATCGATAGTAAAATGGCGCCGATGCGTCTGAGGGTTCGTTTCATAGCATTCGCCTTCCCGGATGCCGCAGGTTGCATAAAAGCCAAGCGGCGTTCCTCTCTTTTTTAACATAAATGTAGCATTTGGCGGCGGGATTGTCAATTAGATTTTATAGATGGCACGGCCGTTTCCTTTCCCATTCCGAATAATAGGCAAAAAATCAAATAAGCACTGTATCCAAAAGGCCGCCGCGAAACCCACGGCGGCTTAAATGATGCGATAAACAGCCTTCTTTTGGGCGCTATCATCGATACTGATACGCCCTGACATACTCCACCACAAAATCCGACGGCCAAATCTCCTCCGGATTTTTTTGAATATCCCCTGACCAGCCGCGAAACGGCCTCCCATTCTGCCCGTCCACCTCGGTGGATAAAATCAAAAATTCCGGCGTTTGCGACGGCTGGCCGAAACTCGTCCGGCAGCTCTCCACGCCGTCGATGTAAAAAATATATTCCCGCTCGTTCCACTCCACGCCATAATCATGGAACGTCTCATAGGGATTCTCCACGCGGATTATCCCCGCGTTTTTCGTCCGGTGCGCACGCCCATAGCCGTCATAATGGAGGTTGCAGGTCACAAGCCCGTTCTGCCTGCGGGCATAATAGGGCGATTCAAAAATATCGATCTCCGCGCCGCTCTTCCCATTGCCCGTCTCCTGCTCTACGCCTTCGCACATCATCCAGAAAGCGGACCATAGCCCCTGCCCCCTTGGCAGCTTGCAGCGCGCCTCAAAATAGCCGTATTTCTGCTCAAAAAGGCCCTTTGTGTCAAGCCCTGCGTGATACCAGCCGGGGCCATATTTACCATCGTGGTATTCCGTTTGAATAATCAGCTTTCCGTCTCGCACAGCCGCCTGTGATCCATCCCAGTAGCCGCCGCGCCGGACATCCTCGCCGTGCGATTTCCATTTGGCTGGATCAAGCACGTTTCCTTCAAACTGGTCTTCAAACGTGAGCTGAAAGCGGGCTAAATCCAATTTTTTCCCTTGGGGCGGATGAGGGCGGCGGAACGGGACGAAGAAAAACTGCGCTGCCGCCGCCCCGTAACCTTGCAGCATATCAAGGCCGATTTTCATGATTCACACTCTTTTCCCTTTATTTCCCGGCCCGCAGCTTATTGATCCGGTCGCGCAGATAGGCGGCATGCTCAAATTCGAGGATCTTTGCCGCCGCCTTCATCTCCGCCGTGAGCTGCTTAATCAGCTGCTCGCGCTCCACGCGGGAAAGCCGCTTGGTAGGCTTATTCGCGTCGATTTCGGACCGGCTTGTAATCTCCAAAATTTCACGGACTTCCTTCTTGATCGACTGCGGCGTGATGCCATGCGCTTCATTATACGCCATCTGCTTTTCACGGCGGCGCTGTGTTTCGCGCAGCGCTTTTTCCATGGAGGGCGTTACGGTATCCGCATACATAATCACCTGGCCCTGCGCGTTGCGGGCCGCGCGGCCAATCGTCTGGATGAGCGACGTTTCGGAGCGCAGGAACCCTTCCTTATCCGCATCGAGGATGGTAACGAGAGATACCTCTGGGATATCGAGCCCTTCGCGCAGCAGGTTGATGCCAACGAGCACATCAAATTCGCCCTTGCGCAGGTCGCGGATAATTTCCATGCGCTCAATGGTATCGATATCGTGGTGCATATAACGCACCTTGATGCCGGCAGCCTCGAGGTAATCCGTTAAATCCTCCGCCATTTTTTTGGTCAGCGTTGTCACCAGCACACGCTCCTTACGCGCGGTGCGGATGTTGATTTCTGAAATCAGATCGTCGATCTGCCCTTCCGTGGGCTTCACGATCACTTCCGGATCCAGCAGCCCGGTCGGGCGAATCACCTGCTCGACAATCGCCGCACTCTTCGACCGTTCAAAATCGCCGGGCGTAGCGCTGACAAAAATCTTTTGCCCGAGCCGCTCGTAAAACTCATCAAAGGTTAAGGGGCGGTTATCATAGGCGGAGGGCAGGCGGAAACCAAAATTGATCAGGCTCTCCTTGCGCGAGCGGTCGCCGCCGTACATGCCGCGCACCTGCGGCAGAGTGACGTGCGATTCATCCACAAAGAGCAAAAAATCCTTCGGGAAATAGTCGAGCAGCGTAAACGGCGCGCTACCCGCCGGGCGGCCGGACATCACGCGGGAATAGTTCTCGATCCCTTTGCAAAAGCCCGTTTCCCGCAGCATCTCAATATCGTATTCCGTCCGCTGGCGGATGCGCTGCGCTTCCAACAGCTTGCCTTCGGCCTCAAACGCCTTGACACAGCGCTCCATTTCCTGATAGATATCCGCAATCGCGGCTTCCATCTTCTCCTGCGAAACCACATAATGCGAGGCAGGATAGATCGCAACATGCTGCAAAACGCCCTTGACCTCCCCGGTGAGCGGATTCACTTCGCTGATTCGGTCGATTTCATCGCCAAAAAACTCAATCCGGTAGGCCGTATCGTTGGAATAGGAAGGAAAAATTTCAATTACGTCGCCGCGCACACGGAATTTATTACGCACAAAGTTGATATCGTTGCGCTCATACTGAATTTCAACGAGCTTGTGGATCACATCATCCCGCTTCTTTGTCATGCCGGGGCGCAGGGAGATCACCATGCTGCGGTAATCAATCGGGTCGCCCAGGCTGTAGATGCAGGATACGCTCGCCACGATGATGACATCCCGCCGCTCGGACAGCGCAGAGGTGGCAGAGTGGCGCAGCTTATCGATCTCATCGTTGATGGCAGAATCCTTTTCAATATAGGTGTCGGTTGTGGGAATGTAAGCTTCCGGTTGATAATAATCGTAATAACTGACGAAATATTCCACTGCGTTATTTGGAAAAAACTCCTTGAATTCGGAGCAGAGTTGCGCAGCTAAGGTCTTATTGTGCGCTAAAACCAATGTCGGCCTTTGTGTCTGAGCTATTACATTCGCCATGGTGAAGGTCTTGCCGGAGCCCGTAACCCCCAGTAGAGTCTGCTCTTTATCCCCTCTTTTGATTCCCTCTACCAGTTTTGCGATCGCCTGCGGCTGATCTCCTGTTGGCTTATATTTTGAAACTAATTGAAACAACGAATCATTATTTCCCATTAAAAATCCCCTCATTATGACTAATATCAGCCACCAAATTCGTGTTTTAGATGATAAAAATTCGTGTTTTTATGTACCATGCAGAAGAAATTTTTAGCTGTTTTTTGGATCTTAAACACCAAAACACGAATTGCCTCACTGAAAAGCGTTTTCCGACTCCGTAACACACACCAATATTAGGCGTCATCTATCATGATATTATAACACATATATCGCCTTTTAAAAGTGAAAACTCGATGAATAAATCCGGGAAAATAAAACGCCTGATCATTGATTGCTTGCAAGTTTCATTGATCAATCACTCATATTTTATGAGTCATTTAATATAATAAGAGAGCCAATTCCTCGATAAGAGGTTGGCTCTCTGGTTTTTGGGGTCTCTACTGAAGATCAAAATACCATTCGTGGATATCTCTTAATTCATGAACGTTTGAATGATCATATACTATAGTTACACGAAATCCTAAATTATTGTCAAGGGACATTATTTCTGATACGGTATAATCAATATATAATCTCAAATCTAATTGAGATACATCCACTTTCTACACCTCACTTCTATGCGCCTTGGTTTTTACATCATCCGGCTTAAAATTATCGTTTACAAATTTAACCGCTTTATCTTCATCTTCCATAACACCTAGATAGAATTCAAAAGTGGTATTTACAGACTGATGACCCAATAGCGCCGATACCTTCGCTAATTGAAGTCCTCGCTCAAGCATTATTGTCGCAAACATGTGCCGCAAACTGTGTACCGATATGATGGGGAGCCCAGCTTTTTTACAAATCTTTTTGATTTCATTAATTAGTGAATTAGGGCCACGGTAATTACCATTTTCCTGACAACAAATTGTCAATCGGAAATGCATAAGCGAGGAACAAAGGCTCCCAGTGGTTCAATCGAGGTATATGTATGCCCAAAATGTGGAGCAGTTCTTTGTATCTATGATGAATCCGAAAATTGGAGTAAATATGTTGCAGCTCCGTGAATACCGGCCTGAAATAAATATGGCAACCGAAACCTCAATAGCAAACGAGCTCACCGCTGCCGGTAATCAACCCCTATATTTTAAACAGCTCTCTACCAGCTCATTTGCCATCTCCTATCAGTCCGAGGGCGTGATGACTTTTGAATATGTTGCGTGGGATCTTAAAAATGAATGCCGTTTGATTTTAGCAACACAAGCCGAAAATGCAGATTCAATACTTCCACTCATCAATCAGATATATGGCTCTTTTAAATGGATAAAAGCTTCACCTATACCAGATGCTATCCGTCTCTCATATAATGATTTTGGGGCGTTTGAATTTGCGTTTCCTGCTTCATGGGAATATGGAACCTCAAGCGAAGCATTCTCTGCCATGAATCCGGATACGAATTCCGTTTACAGCGTTACTGTGTCACAATCCGACAAGAGCTCGCTTGCTGATATCACAGAGTTGCAGTATGCGCAGCAAACCTCACAATCCCGATCGAATTTATTCATGAAACGCTACGCTGCTTCTGCTCATCAGATCACGGCCGAATCGGTATATTCATCCACCCAAGGCCAACAAATCCTATTTTATCATGTGCTGATACTTAAAAACGGCTTTCAATATGAATTCCTGCTGGATACTCCAGTTGCCGCCGGGGAGGACGATTATCTTGCAATACAAAAATGTCTCAAGTATTTTCGAGTGTTCTAATTTCCAGGTGCATCCTGAAAAGGAAATATCAAGGCCATTTCTTGCTCTGCAATTCCACTACGCTCCATAAAAATTTTAGAGATAAAGCTTGCGCTTCCCGGAGCTAATGCCGTAGGAAGCGCTTGTCTAAAGCATTCAGTTATAGTTTGTTGGATTTATAACCGATTTTCATATGTTGTTACTATATCTTGTGCGGTCACATTATTTGGACAACTGCGAATAATCGATTGTGCATAATGATACAATTCTTCATCTGTAAACGGCGAGTCTGGGGAGGAAGAAAATGTATCAAGAACCCACTCTTTAATTGTATAGTCCGATGGTGATAAAATAATTGCTTTCTGAATATGCCAATAAACTAAAGGATAAACATAGTGAAAAAAAGGATCAAACATGAGGAGCTCACAGATTGACATATGCAATTGTGAGGTCTCATTCCGAGAGATCGCGTACATCAAAAAGCAGTATTTCTCCATGCTGTTTATATGAGGTAAGTCGTGCATTAAATTCTCTATCGAATATACATATCCTATTCCATTTAAATCGTTATATGCAGAATAGTAATTCCCTTGCCTGATTGCTTTCTCAATATTTGTCATTTCCTCACCCACGCATCACTAATTCTAAAAACCTTATCCATTATTCTACCTGTCACTTCTATTACCCTTCCTTTATATCGCCATAGAATCTGTATGGTTCCATTATTTCTTATATTCCAAGATCCTTTTCTAATCGCTTGGTAAACTAAATTCTGAATAGAACTATTTGTTACTTTCCCTAATACTTTTCCCCATAAGTGTTTAGAAACATTTATGTGTTTCATCGTTTGTGCCGTTAGCTTGACGCTCCTATAAGAACCACGTATGAGTCCAGCCATTTTTACACTAAATGTAGACCAAGCCCTCGCAACATATGGCCCCACAAAATAGCCAATTGTTGCTGCTGAAGCAGTAATAACAGCAGTCAGTCCCCAAATAAAAGTGTTTCTTTTCCATCCTCTTAACCCAATACGATCCGCAAGCCATCTCGTCAGGA
>ERZ827037.1218-NODE-1218-length-28855-cov-17.051979_pt1 | contig 28855 bp, 18 predicted proteins | sample MGYA00519924_ERZ827037 | MGnify/ENA primary metagenome ERZ827037 (study PRJEB31778, sample SAMEA3449250) | human gut metagenome | biome: human gut; feature: human-associated habitat; material: faeces | place: United Kingdom | collected 2010/2012 ...
GCTATACGATTGACCCCAATACGCAGTCCCAAACCGTGGTGATCAATCCCAATGATACACAGGAGTTGTATTTTTACAACAACCCTATAGGCGGCATTGAAATTATCAAGGTCAACGCAAGCAAGACATCCGAAAGAATTCCCGATACCACCTTTGAGATCCGCCGCATGGATGACGCTCTGGTGGATACCATCACCACAGACCGGAACGGCAGGGCCTATCTCTCCCTGGAGGACGGCTCCTATTACGCGCTTGAAGTCGAGGCCAATCCGGACTTCGTATTGGATGATACCCCTCATTACTTCGAGGTCAAAAACGGGGAAGTGACCACCCTGCGAATCAAAAATGAGGCCAATTCCGGTATTTTGATCCATAAGGTGGACACCTCCGGCGAGGGAATCTATGGCGTCAAGTTCCTGCTCTACGACGAAGACCGTAATCCCATTGGGGAATTTACCTCTGATGACGAGGGGTGGGTCTATATCACAGCCGACGACCTGCCGGATGGTGCCAACACCAGTGGCCGGTTTTATCTGCGTGAACTGGAGGCTGCGGAGGGCTACATCTTAGACGAGGAGTATAAGACCGTCTATGTGCGCCCAGGCCGCACGGCGGAAATCGAGTGGGTCAATACGGCGATCACTGGACAGATCCAGATTTGGAAGAAGTCTGCTGACGATAATCCGATCAACGGTTTCCCTGCCGGTACTCCGTTGGAAGGTGCGGTATTTGGAATCTATAACAAGGCCAATGCCCTTGTAGACACCGTTGAGAGCGACAGCCGGGGCCTGGCGGTTTCAAAGCCGCTGCCTTTGGGCCGCTATACCGTGAAAGAGATTTCCAGCCCCCAGTTCTACTCGGTCAGCGATGAAGAGGTGACGGTCTATCTGGAGCATGAAGGCCAAATCGTGCAGGTTGAGTACCTGAATGAGAGCGTTTATACCAATGTGTCTATCAGCAAGAGCGGCTACACACAGGTCGTACCTGGCCAGGAGATCCGCTATACCTTCAAGGATATCGGGAACAACTCCACAGTCCCGCTGGACAGCTTTTATTGGCGTGATACGCTGCCCACAGACGCCGTCCGGTTGGATAAGATCATCACTGGCACATACTCGGCCCGGCTGAACTACAAAGTCGTGTTCCAAACCAATTTGAACGATACGCAGCGCGTACTGGCCGACAACCTGAACACACAAAAGAACTATACGCTGGACGCCTCTCCTGCGGCTCTAGGACTTGCCTCCAATGAGTATGTGACTCAGGTCACCTTCCTGTTCGGGCGTGTCCCGGGCGGCTTCAAACAGGTGGAGACGCCCTATATTTACTGCGATGTCCTGTCCAGTCTATCTCACGAATACCGGTTTGCCAACAAATGCGATGTGGGCGGCATGTGGCAAAACCAGTGGGTGCAGGCGACCGACCGCTGGGTGACTATCATCTACCGCGGCGGTCCTGTCCCCACTCTGCCCAGGACAGGCTATTGATGGTATCCGACTTTGATGGGGGCGGCCGATGGGTCGCCCCCACCCCTTTTGAGGTTACAAAAGCATGTTAGATTGGATTTTTGAGGGGATAGCGAACTGGGTGGCCAGCGTGATGACACAGATCATGGATGCTATATCCGGGGTGTTTCTTGACGCGCTTGGCACCGATATGACCGCAATGGAAGAGTACTTCCCGTTTGCCGTCAGTGCTTATACGGTTATCCAATACACAGCGTGGGCAGTGCTTTTTCTGGTGGTGGTATGGCAGTTATTCCGTGCGTTCAGCGGTCCCCTATCCGAAACAGAGGAGCCGCTCGCTCTGCTGGCCCGAGGTGCAATCTTTGCGATCCTGATTGGATATGCAAAGCCCATTTTCAGTCTCGTTCTGGACATTGCACGAGCGCCTTATACAGCGCTCATGGAAGAGACTATGGACCCGGGCGACTTTACATTTGCGGGAATCCAGCAGACTCTTACCAATGGGTTGGCTACCATCGTATCTGTAGCCACGGTGGTAGGACTGATTTTGTTGATCATTTTCATGATCGCTTTGGCATGGAACTACTTTAAACTGCTGTTGGAAACCGTGGAGCGATATGTTCTGGTAGGCGTCCTTTGCTATACATCTCCGCTGGCATATTCGATGGGGGCTTCTAAGGCGACTTCCCGGGTCTTTCAAAGTTGGTGCCGAATGGTTGGCTCCCAACTTCTACTGCTGGTTCTGAATGTGTGGTTCCTACGGGCATTTGACTCGTCCGTTGGCCAATTCATTGCGAATGGTGGTGCTTTGAGCAGTGGTCAAGGCAGCGTCTTCTTGTGGCTTTTCTGCGCGCTGGCACTTCTGAAAATCGCCCAGAGATGCGACAGTTATCTGGCGGCTATGGGCCTATCTGTGGCACAGACGGGTAGCAGTATGGGAATAGAGATGCTGATGGCTGCCCGGGCGCTGACTGGTTTCTCCAAAGGCGGCAGCAGCGCTGCCTCCGTGTTTGGAGGCGCGGCGAAGAGCGGGGCCGGGGCTGCCGCCGGTGCGGCTGGCGGTGTCACCACAGGCGGTATTTTGTCCGGCTTTATGAGCCACGTGAAGCCCAACAGTTTTGTGCGTGATGCCGTTGTGGACGGCGGAAAACGCATGGGAGTTGGTGGCGGTGTCGGCTTTGTTGGCCGGGTATTCGGAGGAATGGCAGCCCGAAATGGTGCAACATTGACCCCGGAGTCGGTGTCATCAGTGGCAACACGGATGCCCAACGTATCCGGAACAATTGCAGGGGACATTGCCAATCGTAGCCTCAACAGTTATATGCCGCACCTGACAAGCGGCAAAGCCGCCGGGATGACCTACGCTGATACAGAGATTACTGGCGGCCACATCAGCGCCAATGCAGTAGGACCGGATGGGCGGCAGGCCAAGGTGGACTTTTACAACACGGCCCAGCATGATGTGCCCACCACCCCCCACACCGTTGTTACTGCTGCAGATGGGAGCCAATGGTATCAGGTGGCCTCTGGGGAGGGAATGGGTGCGTTCTATGCCACCCCCGCATTCACCGGAAATGTATCCGAGGCGGCGCAGGTGTCTGAAGCGTTCCCAAGCGCACCGGACGGCACTCTGCTGCGGCAGGTTGATGAGAGTACGCTGGAGGCCATTTACCCGGATGGCGGCAATAGTCTCTGGTACAACAGCGCCTATTTCCAGGAGCCGGATGCGCCCCATGAAACAATCCAGGGCGCCGACGGTTTGAGTTGGTATGCGATGACTCCTGCAGCATCTGTGCCGCAATTTGAGCCGGTACCAGATGGTGGAAGCGGAGCGGCGGAGCGGTACAACCAGGCGCTCTTTGGCCAGTTTATGCCTGGTTTTGACCAGCCAGTGGTGTCTGTGGATAGTTCCAGAGCTGGGGATGGTATTCTGGAGGTGCGGCATGAGGACGGAAGTGGTACCGCATTCTATGACCGCGCTGTTTATCAGGCTCCACGCGGCGACTACCATGTGTACGAAGACAGCGGTGGCAGCCAGTGGTATGCCATTCATGGCACTCCTGCCGTGGAGCGTCGGCCCGTCTATGAGGACGGGAAACCGCTCTATGAAAATGACAAACTTCAAACATTTACAGTGGAGACGGTACGCTACAAGTCTACTCCTGCCCGGTACTCCGAGCCGAAAAAGAGACCAGTCACAGAGCGTAAGCCGCCAAACAGAAAAAAACATTGACCATCGGGCGGGCATACCTGGGAACGGGTATGCCTGCCTTCATATTTCGGTACAAGCGAGGTGATCTCTATGTCTGACGACCGACAGTTTGGCGAAGGCCAGGACAACTACCTGCAGGGGATACGCAGTGCGGCAGAGGCGGCTAAACAAGCCGGTTCCGCCGCCGGTTCAGTTGGCACGGCGGCTGGTGAAGCGACGGCCAACGCGGCCGCAGCTACAGTGCAAGCCGGTATGGAGACTGGCAAAGCGGCGTCAGAGATCGCCGTCGGAACGGCTGCTGGCGGGCCGTGGGGCGCCGTACTCTCAGCGGCGTGGTCTCTCCGCCACACGCTCTTTAAGGTCTTGGTGTTTCTCTGCTTGTTCCTGCTGTTCATTATCATTACCGTAGTGTCCCTGCCGTCCATCGTATTCAATAATATCTTCCACACTGACCCGACTACCGTTGATCCAAATGGCCCAACTGAGATGACAGCCATCTTCGATGACCTCTCCGCTACTGTGGCCGATTGTATTCAGGCTGGGTATGATGCCGCCTTGGCGGAGGTAGATGAGATTATAGCCGATGGGGGCTATGACTATGACCTGTCCATGGAGGCATTGGTCAATAATGCCTTAGTATCTATGGACTACGATACCTGCTATATCCTGGCTGCCTACTCTGCCTCCATGGGCCAGCGCGGAACGACTAAGGCAGATCTGCAGAGTAAACTCAACGCCGTCACCGACCAAATGTATACCGTCACTTATGAGGTGAAGAGTACCCAAGTCCCGGTAGAGAATGAAGGGGGCGATGGGGAGACGCAGGAAACGGTGCAGTATGTGGCCTGTACGATCCACCCATTTGACCAGTCGATTATCCTGAAGGCCTTTGACGTGGACGTGGATGCTACATACGATCAGTTCCAGATCTCCTATGGGGATGCGATCCTCAATATGTCTAATGCGCTGAAGATGACTATGTATGGGACCGCCGGCAACGGGAGCGTGCCGCCTATCAGCGACGCGGAACTGAACTTGTTTCTGGCCAGCCTGGACTGCAGCGGGAAACGCAAGGAACTGATGCGCTGTGCCCTCTCACTGGTGGGCCGCGTCCCATATTTCTGGGGCGGGAAGAGCGCGCCAGGTTGGAATGAGGAGTGGAACACCCCCAAACTGGTCACTGCGGCGGGGTCCAGCAGCACAGGAACGATCCGCCCCTATGGACTCGATTGTTCCGGATTCACGGAATGGGTCTATCAGACAGCGTTAGGCGTGACACTGTATGATGGGTCCTGGAACCAGTGGGATGCCACGCATGCCATTTCAGAAGACGAACTGCTGCCCGGCGACCTCGGCTTCATGGCGGTGCCCGGTACAGTCCCAGTCAACCATGTGCTGCTCTACGCGGGAGAGGATGCCGACGGAACCAAACTATGGGTCCACTGTGCCAGCGGCACTGGCGTGGTGCTGAACTCCCCAGACTATGTGACCCAATACCGACGCAGGAATGATATTGATTTAGAAGGAGATCTGCCCTTGGCAGACATCACGGAGGAGATTGGATATGGCGGATGATCGAGAGTTCAGCAATGTCTATACTATCCCGCCAAACTACACTGATTCTGGAAAATTGCTGGGCGGTCTGCTGGAGACACGAAATACAGTAGAGGCATGCATTCTGCTTTTGCTTGTGGGCTATCCGGAATTGATGTGGATGCATCTTCCAGCTACTGCAAAAGTTGTTGTGATGACCGTGACGCTGTTGCCACTGGGCGTCTTCGCCCTGATGGGCATTGGCGGGGACTCTCTGCTCCGGTTTGTCACCAATATGGTTCTGTTTTGGGTACGGCGCCGCCGATTGCATTACAGGAGGATAGGATACCACTATGGCACGACAGTCACACACAGGAAACGCCCGTCGGCGCAAAAGCCCAGGCCGTCGGCAAAAAGCAGCCGCCCGTCTGGAGTTCGTACAGGACTACATTCCCCTCAAAGAGATCAGAAACGGGATCGTTGAAACTACAGATGGCCGGTACCTCAAAATCCTGGAAATTGAACCCATCAACTTTTTGCTTCGCTCCAATGAGGAGCAGTGGGGCATTATCTCTACGTTTGCCAGCTGGCTTAAAATTTCGCCCATGCGCCTGCAGTTTAAGTCCGTAACCCGCAAAGCGGATTCTGACAAGTATGTGGCGGGGCTGGAGGCGGACATTGAGAGCGAGGACGTAACGGCCTGCCGGGAATTGGGGCGTGGTACTATCCAGTTCATCCGGGAGGAAGGTAGCCGTGAGGCGTTGTCCCGCCGGTTTTTCCTGATTTTTCAATACGAGGCGGTGCGCCGCCAGTCCGATAACGATTATGGTGAGATCTACGCAGCGTTGCAGACGGTGACGCAGAATGCCAAGACCTATTTCGCCCAATGCGGCAACAGTATTGTACAGCCAAAAGATGAAGACGCATTTGTAGCTGAAATCCTGTATATGTACTTCAATCGCCGTTCCTGCGTGGAGGACCCTTTCCAGAGTCGGCTCAACCGCGTGGTGGTGGATGCGATGGCGGCAAAAAGGCGAGTTGTCGGCATCGATCCAGTCCCGAAGATCCGGACATCCAACTTTGTGGCCCCTCGCGGCCTTGACTTGAGTCATGCTGGCTACATTATCATGGATGGGACCTACTATACCTACTTATATATTCGCAAAAACGGATTTCCTCAGCAGGTGCGGGGAGGTTGGATGTCTTCACTCATCAATGCAGGCGAGGGCGTAGATGTGGATCTGCATCTGCACCGCGAGATCCGTGGTAAGACCATTGATCGAGTGGCCCAGCGCATCCGGCTCAACCGCACCAAACTGCGAGAACTGCAGGACACCTCCACTGACTATGAGGAACTGGCTGGCTCTATCCAGGCCGGTTACTACATCAAGCAGGGACTCTCCAGCCGGAATGAGGACCTGTTCTATATGTCGGTGCTCATTACGATATCTGCCCCTACCTACGAAGAACTGCAGTGGCGTAAGCAGCAGATGAGTGACTTGATGAAGTCCATGGACATCCAAGTAGGTGACTGCCTGTTTCAACAGGAGGCGGCACTACGATCCACCATGCCATTTCTCTACCTCGATCCTGGTCTGGAGCGCAAGTCCAAACGAAATGTGCTTACTTCAGGCGCGGCCTCGACCTATATGTTCACCAGTTTTGAACTGTCTGATGACAATGGCATTCTCTTGGGTCTTAACCGGCATAACAATTCGCTGTGTATTGTCGATCCATTTAATACAAAAGTCAATAAGAATGCCAATTTTACTATCTGCGGGACATCTGGCGCCGGTAAGACCTTTACCATGCAGGTGATGGCGCTCAGGCTTCGGATGCGCGGCGTCCAGTGCTATATTATTGCTCCGCTCAAAGGCCATGAGTTCAAGCGTGCCTGCCACAAAATTGGCGGTACCTATATCAAACTGGCCCCGGGTTCCAGCGCCTGCATCAACGTCATGGAGATTCGTCCTACACTCACACCGGAAATGGAACTGATCGACGAATTGGATTACAACGACATCGACTCCATGCTGGCAAAAAAGATCCAGCAGTTGATGATTTTCTTCTCCCTTCTGATCCCCGATATGAATAATGAAGAGGAGCAGATGCTGGACGAGGCCCTGGTCAAGACCTACGCCAAGTTCGGGATTACCCACGATAACAATTCTATCTATGTTGACCAGAGCAGGGGAGAGATCAAGACTATGCCAATCCTGGGAGATCTCTATGAGATACTCAAGGAAAATCCACTGACTACCCGGCTGGCCACCATAGTCAGCCGCTTTGTTACAGGCAGCGCCCAGAGTTTTAACCGCCAGACCAATGTAAACCTAGACAATAAGTATGTTGTGCTGGACATCTCGGAACTCAAGGGCAAACTGTTGCCGGTAGGTATGATGATTGCGTTGGACTATGTGTGGGACCAGGTGAAGGCAGACCGTACCAGACGCAAAATGGTGTTTATCGACGAGATCTGGAAACTGATTGGCGGCGCGGCCAACAAACAGGCTGCGGAGTTTTGTCTGGAAATATTCAAAATTATTCGAGGCTACGGAGGAGGCGCCCTTGCGGCAACGCAGGACCTCTCCGATTTTTTTGGCTTAGAGGACGGCCGTTATGGCAGAGCAATTCTGAATAATTCCAAGACGAAAATCATCCTCAACTTGGAGCCGGACGAGGCAGAATATGTGAAAGATGTCTTGAAATTAACTCGAACTGAGATCCGCAGTATCACACAGTTTGAGCGCGGTGAGGCGCTGATCTCCAGCAACAGCAACAAAGTGCCGGTCATTATCAAGGCATCCCGGGAGGAGCAGCAGATGATCACTACCGACCGGGCTGAACTGGAGGCTATGCTCAACGAATTAAAGGCGGTAGCCGATATTGCGGAAAGCGGAAGCAATGGTTCTTCTGCGGGTTTGACTGGTGGAATGGAGGGAAAAGATGCCGAAGATTGAACTTTACCCACATAACCAAGCTGCACTCAACCATTTGGAGGAGGCCCTCAAGTATACACGCCGTGCTGCGGTTATCCAGCCTACTGGAACTGGGAAGAGTTTTGTTGCGCTGGCTTTTATAGAACGCCGGCCGAATAACTCGTTTTTGTATCTCGCACCATCTACGCATATCTTCAATCAACTGAAACATCATGCTGGGCATACAGAGGTGCTTCTCCATACAACCATGATGACATATCAGAAACTTTGCCTGCTTCACGAGGACGAACTTGGGAAACTGGAGCCGGACTACATTATCCTTGATGAATTTCACCGCTGTGGGGCGGATGACTGGGGAAGTGCGGTTGACCATCTTCTCGCTTTGTATGTTGAATGCTTCTTAATTGGATTTACAGCTACCCCAGTCCGGTATCTGGATAAGGCCGGCACACGCGATATGTCCGAGGAACTTTTTCACGGAAGTATTGCAAGTTATTATACCCTTCAAGATGCAATCAATGATAAGGTCCTGCCGGTGCCGCACTATGTATTGGGAGATATCCTGATGAACGAAAGGGTCTCTTCTCTGGAAACCGCATTAACGCAGGTTGCCTCTTATGGGAGGGCTCGTACTGCTGGTTATTCATTGTTAGAAAGCCTTAAAAGAAATATGGCAGAAGCGCAAGGAATTGACGAAATATTTAAGTGCCATATGCCCAATAGATTTGCAAAGTTGATCGTATTCTGCCGGAATCTTGAACATATTGCGCAATGTCGGGAAGACATGCACCGTTGGCTGGGACCAGGTAAGAAAATCAGGGAGTATGTTTGCCGTTCAGATGAAAAGGCCGCTGATATTGAACTCAACGCCTTTGCTGGGGATAATGAAAGGAATGCAATACGGTTGCTCTACTGCGTGGATATGCTGAATGAGGGTATCCACATCAAGGATGTGGATGGGGTTGTCATGTTACGCCCTACGATAAGCCCGATTGTCTATTTACAGCAGATTGGACGCTGTCTCGCCTGCAGTTCGGATGGTAGTACATCCCCGGTAATTTTTGATTTAGTCAACAACTATGAGTCTGCACGTGTTGAAGAGTCTGGTCAGCGTGTATTCAATATTGAGTTTTCCCACCATCCCAGCAGTGGGAAAGGGAAGAACACGCCTATACCCTTTTACATGTCTGGGGTCCCCACACAATTCGAAGCCATCCTTGAGAAGTTCGATCATCTATTTACGCGGGCGGGACGATGGGATTTTTGCTACTCCATCCTCCAGGAATTTTACCACGAATACGGCCAATATCCGCATAGCCGCACATGTTACCGAGGCATCAAAATAGGGAGGTGGCTATCGGAACAAATCCTATATATCCAGCACAACAGTCTATCAGTAGCCCGAAAGGAAAGGCTGGAGATGCTACCTGGCTGGTCGACTTTTCTGATTGAACGACAACCAACCAGACGTACATTCGATGACTACTATAAAGAATTGCTCGTTTACTTTGAGAGAGAAGGGCACATTGATATTCCACAATCATACATAAATCCATCGACAGGATGTAAACTGGGCCTTTATCTGACACGTTTACGCAACATTAGAAAAAAGACCGATAGGGGACATTTATCGCAGGACCAGATCAATAGACTGAATGCTCTTGGCATGAAGTGGGTGAAAAGAGAGCACCCATATCGGGACTTCGATTATTATTACCAGCAACTGATAAAGTTTTACCGCCGAGAAGGGCACATCAAAGTTCCCACAAGGTTTATTGATCCTGATACTGGTTGCCATTTGGGCAACTTTATCAATTGTGTAAGGCAGGCAAAGAGGGGAACGGGCCATGATATTGTTCTGACAGACCGGCAAATTGAGATGCTCAATGACTTAGGGATGGTTTGGCAAGTCCAGGCATCTCCATTGCCATTTGATACTTACTATGAGGAGCTGCTCCGATACTATCGGAGGGAGGGGCATATTAGGGTGCCTGGGAACTATATTGTGCCGGAGAATGGATGCAAACTTGGGAAATTCATTCAGCGAATGAGAGCAATTCGTGCGGGCACTGCGTCTAGCGGGTTTATCACCCAGGAACAGATCGCAAAACTGGATGCGATGGGTATGGTTTGGAATGCATCAAATTCAAAAAAGAATTTAGAAGAGAGGAGTTGCAGAAATGGATATTTTCACCTCGTTGACAGCGGAGGAGATCGCACACAGCAAGCGGACTGCGGAGATCAGCAGAATACTAGCTGAACATGCGGATTATGACTCGGCTGAAGTACACGAAGTGTATCAGGCGGCATTGCTTCACGATATTGGGAAAACAATGATCCCGGTGCGCATCCGTTGTAAATCGGGCAGTTTATCAGAAGTAGAACGGTCATCAATGCGGAAACATACGTCAATTGGACATTTTCTGCTGCTACAAACCGGAACGATGCTGGGAACATCTTCTGTTGTGGCCTTGCAGCACCATGAACGGCTGGACGGCAGCGGCTATTTGGGGCTGCAAGATGCTGAAATTCACCCTCATGCAAAAATAGTAGCAGTGGCAGACGTTTTCGATGCCCTGATCTCGCCTCGCCCTTATAAGCGTCCGTGGGATATCCGTCGAGTCAGCGATTACCTAAAATCGTGCGCTGGCGTGAAATTGGATGGTGCCATTGTCAGACTGCTGCTGGACAATCTTCCACAGGTATTGGCCCTATATCGGGACAGTACACGTATAACCTGCAAAATACGTATTTCTCCCATTTATACACATAGAGGAAGGAGGGAAACAAAACTATGCTGTTACAGGAAGAACAGTATATCATCCATTGGCTGACAGAGTATGGGCCGCTGCCTAAAGCGCAAATTGTCCGAATGCTGAAGGACAAACCGCCTAAGACGGCAGAAAAGATTATTCGTGCGCTCAAGAACGAGGTCATGCTCCACGAAATCTCCGGCGGGTACTATCTGGGGGTGGACCCCATGTGCCAGCCGGATCAGCGCATGATCCTTGCCGTATGGGTGTTGCTGCAGTTCATTGACAGGGTGGACCCTATGGCTCACTATCCCGCTACTTATCCGTCCCAGATTTTCTTCCTCAAAGAAGATATTGGATATGAGATTGTTGTCCTCTACGATGGCGAACAGCATCTGACCAGACTGCTTCAGCCTCAGGAGGATCTGCGGTATATCCTTGTCCTGCCACATATCAACATGGCGCAGGAGCTGGTCTTGCCATCTGCGCCTCACCTGTTTGCGACTGTGGATTACAACGGACAGGAGACGCCGGATGTACGGTTCTTTACGGAAAGCGAGGGGGACACCTATGCCGCGGTCTGAGTTTGAGCGGGCGCTTGGAGCAGCGGAGCATCGGGCGGGACGAGCGGCGGTGGAATTAGCCCGTACTCGCCGTTTGCTGGAGCGGGAGGACATGGCCGGTGCGTTCGGGGCGGCATTCGCATTTTCCGCGGAGGTAGAGAAACTCGCGCTTCTTGCGCGTGTCTTGCCAGCCTATACCGGACATCCCAAGGCAGCGGAACTGAAGGAGCAGATGCTGATGGACACGATCCCCGTGGAGATGGGATATGCAAAGCGCGGGTGGTTTCGTTTGCAGATCCCTGCACTGCTGCCGAAGAAGGAGTCCGGCTCCCCCATCTACATCCAGCAGTATCTCTACCCGGCGCTGCGGCGCTATTTTGCTGGAAAGCCGCCGGCTCTCTATCAAAATTGCGTGCTGGCCTACCGCCATGTGTACTGTCGGGAACGTCCGGAGCGTGCCTATCGGGACCACGATAACATTGAGGTCAACATGGTGACAGACATCATCACGCTGTACCTGCTTCCGGATGATGCGCCGCGGCGATGCGCCCACTACTATTGCAGCGCCGCCGGGGCAGAGGATCAGACGGAGGTCTATGTAATCCCAACCAGCCGGTTCCCCACATGGCTGGCGGCAGAACAGGCGAATGATTTGGAGGAGGAAAGACTGTATGAAACGAGCGAAATTTGGGACTAAAAAAGTACGGGATTTGAGGCCCAGTTTCACCCCATTTTTCCACGTAAATCCGAAACGCAGGAAAATACCTGAAAAATCAAGGGTTTCCCAAGGTGACAGGGAGGCGTTTTGCGGCAAAGAGAGGAAAAGCCATGCCTTAAAATCAGACACGACCGGGCAGTCCCAATGATCACACTGCGACCGGGCAGTCATGTTTACCGCCTGCTGCTTTTACTGACCATTGCTGGGGAATACCCCATGCGCTCTCTGCATCTGTTAGGCAGCAGCCGGACGCTGGAGGACCTTGTCCACCGGCTGGGGCATGTGCAGGACTTCCGCACCTCCACTGGGGCAGACCTTGGCTCCTGTAAAATGATTACCACAAGTGGGAGGGGCGAGCGGCGGACAATCCGGCTGTATAAGAGTGCGCTCCCCCTCCTGCAGACCCTCCATCCGGCAGCCCTCGCACACTATTTAGACATCACTCGAAATCATCGTTTTTCTGGGAGTGCGGAACATATCGAGCGCAACCACCGAGTCGCAGAGACGGTGGCGATGTGCTTGGTTGCGGACGTGGAGACACGTCCTTTTCTACTGCCTGTTCTCCAAAGGCGGGCAATTCAGCAGGTTGTACTGGATGGGGCGAGTTTTTACACGGCAAAATCCGTGAAGCGGCTGGACCATGCGGAAATGAACAAGACGATTTTCACACGGCTCACGGGCGCGCTCTTCAGCCCTGGTTACTGTTATGCTGTCTATAACACGCGCAATGCAGTGATGAAGTGGAGCGGTATGGGCGAGTTCAAGACAGCACGGCATTTAGAAGAATTATCCCGTATGAATGCAGGCCCCGCCCGGGCAGACCATGCACTTCTGTTGGGAGAGAATATGGATTTGGCCCTGCAGACCTTGCTGGAGTCGGATAAAAGCGGCCGCATAGAACTGCGTTTTGACCGTATCTATCCACACGTACATTTTATCCCAATGACAGAGCAGGGAATCCGACTGCTGAGGCTCCTAACGCTCCCAGACTGGAAAGAGCGGGTCCTGTCAGTTGTCTTTCCGGAGCAGATGCGTACAGTGGGACCGGGCGTGATGGAGTATGACGCTCAAAACGGGAATACCCTGATTCTCTCCCACTTGGACGGCGACATCGCACGGCTTGTGCGGGTGCGGCAGGCGCTGGAGCACAGCAAGGTCCCATATGAGATCATGTGTTTCCCCTGGCAATGCCCATTCCTGCACGGGTATATCGGCCCTCGGGCACAGCTGCGTGAAATCAGCATGACTGACTTGGAGGCGGCGCTGGGGATCGGACCTCAGGCAGATGAGATCTGACTGGAAGGGGGGACTGCCATGCAGTCGAAGTATATTCGCACAATAGGAATTGTACTCGCCGTCATACTGAGTATGGCGGCGATTTTTTACATAGGTGGGTTGGTCAACCAATTCAACCTCAATTATCAGAAGTGGCTTGCAGAGGGCGGGATCACTGGCAAAGCCACAATGGACGCGATCTGTTTTTCGCCGGTGTGCTGCTGGCGGAGCGCCATGACCGCAAGCGGTCTGAAATGCGTTGCCCTTGTGGCAGTCATCGGCAGTGGTGTATATCTTTTCATCCATTTCCAAGACCGATTTGGCAATGGCGACTATGATCCTCGCAATTTCTCCCGCAGTAAGCGGGGGACCTATGGCACAGCGGGGTGGATGAGCGACAAGGAGATGCGTGCTATCCTGGAGATCAGCAGCCCCGGCCATGCGAAGGGGATTATCTTAGGCAAGACGGAGAAAGGAGCCGTCATTTGTCTGCCGGAGGATACCCGGCTCAATAAGCATATTGCCGTCTTCGGCGCAAGCGGAACAATGAAATCCCGCGGAATCATCCGCCCGGCGCTGTTCCAGAGTATCCGGCGCGGGGAATCCGTGGTGATTTCAGATCCAAAATCCGAAATGTATGCGGACACGGCAGAACTGTTTCGCAAGCACGGCTATCTGGTTCGGGTCTACAATCTGTTACAGCCGGAACTTGGCGACTCCTGGAACTGTATGTTCGACCTGGGCGGGGACACCCTCATGGCACAGGTGCTTACCGATGTCATCATCGCCAACACGAAGGGAGCGCGCCCAGATAGGGCGTAGTAAGAAGTAGAATCAGGCACTACCCACTCAGATAACAGTGGAAACGACCCGCCTAACCGATAGGCGAAAGCTGATGCGGGACCATAGCATGGCGGGAAAGCGATAAGTTGCTCTATACACAAGAGCACGACTGAATTGCTACGTTAAGCGGATATGAGGATAGAACTACTGAATGTTGAATGCGAGTTTCAAGTCCCCGTTGTGTTCGGGCGGAGGAATGTGTATGTAACCACCGTAGATACGGCGGCATCAACCTCTGACATGAATAACATTGCGTTTCGCCTTTGCGCGATGGGTTATCAATCAATTCATGTGACAAGCCAGAGAACTGGAAATAACGAAACGAAAGCGTATCCGACAATCCGCATTTGCCTACTTATTACGCTAACTGGGGATTGCCTAAGTCGGAATGCTCAAACGAGCTATGCGAAATGCCCCTGTGGGTGATAAATCCCAAGCCCTCGAAAGGCAAGGGAGATGACGCTGAATATCCGATACGGCAACGGAGTTCTCATAGTAGTCCTGTGGGAAGTAACGACTCTCACGGAATATATCCTATATTCCAGACGAAGGAGAACAGTTATTGCATCCCAAAATTGAAATTTGATTAGGGAGGAAAGCCTCAAATGCAACCAACAATCGAGATTTTGGATAGAATCAGAAAAAATTCAAGGGACAACAAAGAGGAAATCTTCACAAGGCTCTACCGCTATCTATTAAGACCCGACCTGTATTATCTTGCGTACAAAAACCTCTACGCCAACAAGGGCGCAGGAACAAAAGGCGTGAATGACGACACAGCTGACGGATTCAGCAAGGAAAAAGTTGATCGGATCATCCAATCTCTGGCTGACGGAACCTATACTCCGAATCCTGTTCGCCGCGAGTACATCCAGAAAAAGCAGAACAGCACAAAAAAACGTCCTCTTGGAATTCCTACCTTTACGGACAAGCTGGTGCAGGAAGTATTGAGAATGATATTGGAATCGGTCTACGAGCCAATCTTCTCAAACAATTCTCACGGCTTTCGTCCCAACAGGAGCTGCCACACTGCGCTGAAATCTTTGAAAAGAGAATTTTCAGGTGTGTCGTGGTTTATTGAGGGCGATATTAAAGGCTGTTTCGATAACATTGACCACCAAGTTTTAGCAAACGTCATAAACGCCAAGATTAAAGATGCTCGGTTGATTCAGCTCATCTGGAAATTCCTAAAAGCCGGTTATATGGAGGACTGGCAATACCATGCTACCTACTCCGGCTGCCCGCAGGGCGGCATCGTTTCGCCCATACTCGCAAATATCTACCTGAATGAGCTGGACAAGTTCGTAGAAAAAACCGCCAAAGAGTTCTATAAAAGCAGGGACAGGCACCATACCCCGGAATACGATAAGGTCACATGGCAGATAAAAAAGGCTCAGAAACAGCTGAAAACTGCAACGGGTCAGGAAAAAACAGCTTTGTTGCAGAAAATCGCTCAATTAAAAGCAGTCATGCATAAAACGCCCTGTATGTCCAAAACGGACAAAGTCATCAAATACATCCGTTATGCTGACGACTTCATTCTTGGCGTGAAGGGCAATAAAGCGGACTGTGAGCGTATCAAGAGACAGCTGTCCGACTTCATCAGCCAAACCCTGAAAATGGAGCTTTCAGAGCAAAAGACACTCATTACGCACAGTAACCAGTATGCAAGATTTTTGGGTTATGACATCCGTGTGAGGAGAGACCAGAAGCTAAAGCCGCACGGAAACCACGTTTCCCGCACGCTCAACGGGTCTGTTGAGCTGTGCATTCCGTTTGCGGACAAAATCATGCCTTTCCTGTTTGGGAAGTCGGTCATTCGGCAACTACGCGACGGGACAATAGAGCCTACCGCAAGAAAATATATCTTTCGGTGTACGGACTTGGAGATTGTATCAACGTACAACTCTGAGCTGCGCGGTATTTGCAACTATTACAGCATAGCCAGCAATTTCAACAAGCTTCAATATTTTGAATATTTGATGGAATACAGCTGCCTGAAAACTCTCGCTGGAAAGCATGAGAGCACCAGCAGAAAAATGATGCGCAAATACCGTGATGGAAACGGCAACTGGGGTGTGCCCTACCAAACAAAAGCAGGCATAAAGCGCCGCAGCTTCGCAAGGTTTATGGATTGCAAAAATACAGACCTCTGGACAGATAAAATCATAGACTTTGCAATCGCACACATCGGTTCCAGAACGTCATTTGACGATAGGCTGTCCGCCCGCGTGTGTGAGCTGTGCGGAAAGACCAATGTGCCGCTGGAAATACACCATGTAAATAAGGTGAAGAACCTCAAAGGAAAACAACTGTGGGAGCTTGCGATGATAGCGAAAAAGCGAAAAACACTTGCGGTGTGCAAGGACTGTCATCACAAGATTCACCACCCTTGAACGACACTGATTTGAAGCAATAATGGCGAGCCGGATACATCGAGAGGTGTACGTCCGGTTCTGGGAGGGGTTTGGGCAAACCTACGGCAGTAATGCCGCAAGGCGGCTCATTCCTACTCTACGATGGTGAGAGTGATCATTTCTGGGATAATGGCGAGGCAAATCTGCTCAAGAGCCTGATCCTTTATGTGGATATGGACTCTACCCGCAAACCGGAGGAGAAAAACCTGCCGGCCGTCTATCAAATGATCACCCAGAACACAGAAAAAGAACTGACTATGATTTTTGATCGGCTGCCGCTGGACCATCCAGCTAAGGCTCCATACAGCCTGTTCAGTCAAGGCAGTGATGCAGTACGGGCTGGCATTGTGCTTGGCCTTGGAACCAGGCTTCAGGTGTTGCAAAGCGAAGCCGTGCGTCAGATTACCCGTCGCTCGGATATTGATTTGTCACTGCCGGGCAAACAAAAATGCGCATACTTTATCATCTTGGACGACCAGAACTCATCTCTTGAGTTTTTGTCGTCTCTTTTCTTTGCATTTTTGTTCATTAAGTTGGTGCGCTATGCGGACAGTATGCCGGAGCAGCGATGCAAGGTGCCGGTCAATATCATATTGGATGAGATGAACAACATTGGCGTGATCCCTGACTTTGGCCGGCGACTCAGCACAGTACGCTCAAGGGCCCTGCAGATTTTGATGGTCTGCCAGAGCCTGCCTCAGCTTCAGAACCGGTATCCCGATAATCTGTGGGCGGAACTATTAGGCAACGCGGATACGCAGGTTATGTTGGGAGCCACTGATGATGTGTCGGCGCAATACTTCAGTGCCCGCAGCGGAGACATGACAGTGGAAGTCAACTCCACCATGACCACACGACAAAGTATCGCCCTTGCGCAGGTTATTCCTCAATACCGCTACACAGAGGGAATCGGCCGCCGCCGCGTACTGACTCCAGATGAGGTGCTGCGCCTGCCCAACGATGAACTACTCATCATCATCCGCGGACAGAAGGTTCTGCGGGCCAAGAAGTTTGACTTTACGGAACACCCGTATGCCAAAGAATGCGTGAAGGCCCATATCCGGGACTACAAGCCTGCACATCCTGAGGAGAAGCCCGCTCCGGTGATGGTCCACCCACAGGCGGAGGAAACTCCACCACCGGAAAAAAAGAAGACGGCAAAAGAGAAAACAGCAGGTCGCGGAGCGTCTGCAGCAAAACAGGGCGAGAAGCCTGCTGCTCCAGCTCAAACTAGCGCGCCTCCGGCTGCTGCGCCGCCAGAACAACCGTCAAAACCCGCCAAACGGCCCAAGACCCTCTATGAGAGCGCTAGGCCGCCGGCGGATTTTTGAGTAATTGAAGCACGACGAAAAACAAAGGAGGACTCAATACCATGGCAAAAACCAAGAAAGAAATTCAGGAACAGAACTCTGAAGAAAAGCAGGATGGCATTACTGCCGGCCTGACCGATTCGGAATTGTACCCAGATGGGAGCCCGCCTGCGGGCATGATCGATCTGGAACTGGCAAGTGCGACTACATTGGACCCGGATGCCTCCCAGACTGACGAAAATTTGGGCGAAGCTGCGGATGGCCAGGCACCGCATCCCCAGACTGAGAATGATGGGGATGCACCCCAAGATGAATCGCTTCAGCCTGGTGCTGAACCTGGTGAAGGCGACTCTGGTTCCCAGACTGAAATAGAATCCAGTTTGGAACCCGATGACTTTCCCCAGACTGAGCATGATTTTCGAGATGAGTGGCCTCAGCCTGGCGGGCAACCAGGCACCGAACCTGGCGAAGGTGCCTCCGATTCCCAGACCGAGTCTGATTCGGGAGGAGATTGCGATGAGCGGCTTCAGCCTGGTGAAAATGACGATACGCCCCAGACTGACTCGGAATCAGTTCAGGATGCGGAGGCCGGCGCGCCGCCCGCAAGGCGCCGCAGGAGCACCCGCAAGAAGGTATCTGAGGCGGAGCCCAAATCCGATGCTTCTGACGCTGAGGCCTCCGATGAGGAGGAAACCAATACAGGGCAGTCCCCAAAACTCCGGATGCCTGGCCGGCGCCGCCAGAGGGTCGTCTCCATTGACGCCGAGCGTACCGTGCAGACAGATACAGACCGGCTGCGCAGCGATCTGCTGGATCTGGTGGAATCCCTTAAAAGTAAGAAGATCCTCACCGGCACAATCCAGGGTGTGGAGCGGCTGGCAGACAACCCGGAGATGTCCTATGCGGTCATCTACCATGGGGACTTCAAAGTGATCATCCCGGTGTTGGAGGCTATTGAGGAGCCGGAGGATTATCGCGGGCAGCCTCGGGGTGATGTACTCCACTATCTGCTCAATAAGAGACTGGGCGCGGAGGTGGACTACATTGTCAAGGGCGTCGATCAGGAAAACAATGTAGTGGCTGCCAGCCGCCTGGAGGCTATGGCACTCAAGCGGCGGGAGTATTATTTCCGTACCGACCGGGACGGCAACTATCAGATCTATGAAGGAATCCGCGCAGAGGCCCGGGTTATCTCCGTTATCCGGGCCGGCATCTTTATTGACCTGTTCGGCGCGGAGTGCTACATCCCGCTGCGGGAACTTTCCTATCAGCGGTGGGTGGATGCCGCGCAGCACTATCAGCCTGGCCAGCGCGTGCTGGTCAAGGTCCTGGAGGTGGACCGCAGCGACCGCAGCCACCCTCGGGTGTCCGCATCGGTAAAGCAGGCGATGGAAAACCCCTACGAAAAGGCCTTGAAGAAATATGTGGTGGGCAACCGCTACGTGGGCACCGTCAGCATGGTGGACCTCAACGGCGTATTCGTATCCCTGGACGGAGGCGTCGACTGCCTATGTACCTATCCCAAGCGCGGCCGGCCGCCACGGGGCGCCAGGGCGACTGTGCGCATCCTCGGTATCAACCACGAGAACAACCGGATCTGGGGTGTGATCACACATATGTCTACAACTCGATAACGCTTTTGATGTGACAAAAAAAATAAAAATCGAAATTTGTCACATTGATATTATCAACTTTACAATTTGGAAGGGATGTGATAAGATGATGACTGGGAGGTGAGTTCATGGAACTCAGGAACCGTACTCGGTATTTAAAGCAATTGATTTCGTTCCAGGACACAGACCTCATAAAAGTGGTCACCGGTATCCGGCGTTGTGGGAAGTCCAGCCTGCTGGAACTGATGGAAGAGCACCTTAGGGAAAACGGTGTGGCAGCGGAGCAGATCGTCTCTATGAATTTTGAGTCTATGCAGTACGCCGATATGGACAGCAAGGCGCTCTACCAAGCGGTAATGGAGCGGAAACTGGCGGGGAAGAGGCTTTACCTCTTTTTTGATGAGGTTCAAAAGGTCCCCCAATGGCAGAATGCGGTCAACTCCTTTCGGATCGACCTAGACTGCGACATCTATGTAACCGGCTCCAATGCTTTTTTGCTCTCATCCGAGTTGTCCACCTACCTGTCCGGCCGATATGTGGAAGTGAAGATGCTGCCCCTCTCCTTTGCGGAATTCCTTGATTTTCAAGGGTACACAGTGGAGTCATATCAATCTCCCGCAGGCGGCCAACGGAAGCGGGCCATTGACAAACAGGGACAAATGATGGATTTGCGGGAACTGTTTCAGGCATACATCCGCTTCGGCGGGATGCCAGCCATTTCGGAAACCGGGCTTGATCAAAAAAAGGTCCATATGCTGCTGGATGGCATTTACTCTGCTGTGGTAGTGCGGGACATCCTGGAGCGCGGCCGCCGGAAGGAACAGCGGGCCATTACAGACGCACTGCTTTTGCGGAAGATCATCCTCTTTCTGTCCGACAACATTGGGAACAATACCTCGATCCGCTCCATCGGCAACACGCTTGTGACGGAGGGCCTCCTGGAGGAGGGGAACCGTAAGAGCAAGCCAGCCGTGCAGACCATCTCGGCCTATATAGACGCCCTGCTGGAGTCCTATATCTTCTATGAGGTCAAGCGGTTTGACATCAAGGGAAAGGACTATCTGCGGACACTTGGCAAGTATTATATCGTGGATACTGGCCTTCGCAATTACCTGCTGGGCGACCGGGGCGGTGACACCGGCCATCTGCTGGAGAATATCATATATTTGGAACTGTTCCGGCGCGGATACGATGTGGCGATTGGGAAACTGGACGATAAGGAGATCGATTTTATCGCAACCAGCAACGGCCCCAAAAGATATATCCAAGTGACCGAAACCATGAGTGATTCTGAAACACGGAAACGGGAACTGGCGCCTCTGATGGCGGTACAGGACAACTACGAGAAAGTCGTCATTACGATGGATCAGCCGCTGGATACCGACATCAACGGGATTAAGATCGTGAATGCGCTGGATTTCCTGCTGGATGGTGAAACACAGTAGAATTTGGATAGCACTTGGAATCAGGGTGAACGCATGAGGTGCGTTCACCCTGATTCATTTTCTGCGAAGAGGAGATGAACTAAGATGAATAGAACGAGAAAGAAAACGGGACGGGCCTGCCTGTCTCTGTTGGTGATTGTGATGTTGATGTCAGTGTTGTGTCCAGCGGCTTTGGCCGATACCGATGGCACAGAACCACAACTGACACAGCAGCCGGATCAACTGGTTCTGCAGCTTGGAACGCGCTGGGCGGGTGTAGAGTTTGAACTACGCACTGACGCCGGAGTCTTCCCGGCCCCCATTGTTGTAGACAGCAGCGGAGTACTGACTATGGATTTGGGCGGCAGCAAGACCTATACCCTCAGCTGCCTCAATTCCACGGCACCTATCCCAGATCCGCTCACGGGGCAAGGCCAGGCTGTACAGGAGCCGGCCGAGCCATCGCAAGACGCCGCTGCGGATGCGGCGCAGCAGGAAAAAACTGATGCAAACTCAGGCAACGGCATCCCAGTCGGCACGCTGATCCTGTTCCTGACAGGCTTGGCTCTCGCTGGGGCAGGCCTGGCTGCGCTCTACATTGCCAAACGGCGCCAGCAGTCGGTTTGTGATAACTGGGAGGATGGGGACGATGACGAATACTGAGCCCCGAAATGGTCCCAGACTGAGATGGATACTCCCAGACTGAAATGAGTGGAATTTTTGCGAAAATCACTGTGTTTTTTTGCAATTTTCATTGACTTTTTGGATGGATTCTGCTATAATTACAACATAGCAAGATACTGCGTAGAGGCTTTCGATACGCCGGGGCGCCATGGCGTCAGACCTGCTGAAATGGTGCGGGGAATCGTTACGGAGCCGCTGTCCCGCGGCCCCACAACGCGCAGGTCTTGTCAGAAAAGAATGTGGCCGGAAGGCCGCTGAAATACAGTGCAGAGTCAATGGCTGGATGCGACACCACTATTCCAGCGCTTGGCTCTGCATTGTCTTTTTTCAGCGGTCTTCCGGTTTTTTTCGTTTTTCCCGGTTCCGCTCAGGCTGATGCGAGTCTGTCGTATGTCATTACTTCGAGAGGAGGATTTTAGCATGAAGAGAAGATCAAACCGCAGCAAGGACAGTGTACTGCCGGGCAGTGGGCGCCTGCGTTGCCACTGCGGCAGCCCTGCGGTTCTGCGTAGCGCGGAGGGTTTATGCAGGGTACACCAGGAGGGAGCGATGGCCTATGTCTGTTCCAGATATCCGGATTGTGATTCCTTTGTGATGGCGCATGCAAAGACATTGAAGCCGATGGGCAGTTTGGCGGGACCGGAACTGAGGCGGCTACGATATAACGCCCATAAGGAATTCAACCGTCTGTACCAGTCGGGGATCATGAGTAAGCGTGATGCTTATCAGTGGCTGGGCATGATCGTGCAGGCGCCTATGGCCCACGCCCACATTGGGCATCTGGGAGAGTATTACTGTCAGGTGGTCATCCGGGAGAGCAGGAAACTGTATCAGGAACGGATGGAACAGAAGGAGCGGTTAGGAAAGGTATCTGGAGGTGAATGAAATGTTGAAGCCGTTGACGAATGAGCAGCAAATCAAGGTGGAGGAGAATATGGGCTTGGTGGGGAAGGTGATCCAGGACTGTGTGCATACATTGGGCGCGGGCTGCATCTATGACTATGACGACCTGTTCCAGATTGGATGCATTGGCCTATGTAAAGCCGCCCAGACGGACCAGCCAGGGTATAATGTGGCCTTTTCGACCTATGCCTACCGCCTGATCCGCAATGAGATCTATACACAGTTGGAGTACGCAACACGCCGGGGCAGGGAAGTGGCCACCGATCCAGATGAGATGCCGTGTTCGGTACTGGACGATGAGAACACAGAACAGCGGGAGGCAAGCCTCAGTCTCCTTCACTTTTTGGATCGAGCCGAGGCAGACGCCACTGGAGTGACTGCAAAAGGGATGCGGGCCATCCGGCTGCTCGCTGAAGGATACAGCAACCGTGAGATTGGAGAACAGTTTGGCGTACCGGCCAACTATGTTACAGCGTGGGTTGCTAAGGCGAGGAAGGTTCTAAAACAGCAGCGAGACTATGAGTATTCGGGGGCGCTTTCCTGACTTGCACCAAAGGGATGGCACGCTGTTTTAAACTCCGTTCCGGTAGACAAGGGCTGAAGCATGTCCTGCTTTCGGCCGTCTATGCATCAGTTGATGAACGTGCTGCGAGCACAGAGAAACGAGCCCGCGGGAGCAATGCTTCCGCGGGCCCGTTTTTGCTTGTCTGGTACGAATGATTAGCCAGCTGGGGCGTCTGAATTGCCTCCTTCTGCGGGCAGCCACAGGGAACTGCATGGAATTAGAGCCCGACTACTCTTTGCGAAGACGATGCGCTCCTTCTTTGACAACGAGGGCCAGCATACCTGCAGGATCATATAGTCTATGATGACATCTGCTGCTGGGATTCCTCGTTTCATGCTGCAATAGACTATCTGCCGCAGCACTTTTTGTATTTCTTTCCACTCCCACAGGGACAGAGATCGTTACGCCCGACCTTTACTGTTTTGGATGGCAGTTTATTGAGGCGTGGCCGCTCGTACAGCTCGAAGATTTCGTTCGGAGTTCTCCCATTGTTTGACCAGAGCCGTGTGCTGTTCGCCATTTCCGACAGAATATCCAGAACGATTTGCAGGTCTTTCCGGGAAATAAATATCTTGCAGTCACGGAGAATATTCAGATACTCAACAGGGCGTACCTCCAGAAGCATGGCGAAGTGGAGTTCCGACATGACCGCATTCACATCCTCGTGGCTCAATCCCATATCACGCCGGAGGTATTGCTCCATCAGCAGTGTGGCGGCGGTTTCCTCATAGTAGTCGATATCTGCATACTTGAGGAACTCGGACTTCGGGGGAATGTATCGCGGCTTGCTTCCAATCCTGGTCAAAAGGTCCGCAACATCACGGAATTCATTTTCCTCGAAGCCGTGATGGACTAAGTATTCCTCCCATAGCACATAACCGCACATTGAGGAGATGTGCCGGAGCAGGGTGGGGAAAAGTTCCGCCTCCGCGAGTTTCTTACTGTTCTGGCTGTTGAAAATGGTGATCAGGTCATCCTGGCGGATCACGCCATACAGATTAACCGCCGCCATGGCGTAGGAATGGATCAGGTTGTCGCGTTTCTTGCGTGCCAGGAAACTGGCGGTAGCCAATTCCTGGTAGATTGCACGCACATCCTTCGGTACAACGTAAAATTGACGATTCTCATGCTGAAAGGCCTGAAGATATCCCAGGAAGGGTAGAATGCCTTCCATCCCCTGTGCAGCCGTTTTTAGTGGGTAGGCATCGGCTGCCGCGCATTTTTGAAAAAGTATCCACTCTGGTTCTTCTAAGCCGTACAGGACCGCTTCTAACCGCTCGGGCCGCAGTAAGTCGTTGCGGATTACGCCGATCAATTCATTTTTTCGCAATTTAGAGGTACCATTTAAATGGAGATTTGCCGCGAGGCGGCGCAATTGGGGGATAGTTTTCCTCGCCAGACAGTTCTGCAGATCCGTGAATGGTGCGGCCGCCTCCATAACATCATGGCTGAGTCCTTTCTGTGCCAAGTCAATTCCCCCTTTTCAAGCATCATATCATGTTTTTGAGGTCACGGCAACTGCAAACCGGGCTGTGAAGATCGGATAAAGTTGCACTTTTGGTGGCAAATGATAGATCCCACTGTCAAGAGCTTTCCAAGATGCATTGATCTAGTTGGATTTCCTTTTTGAGTGGCAGATGATATACCCGACCATTCAGAAGACCATAGAAGCAGAATGAGTGAACCCACATATAGGCCCGCCAAGGCTATGAGGGGTTATTTGATAAAGAGAGTTAGATTTCTCTTAATTGGTCATCGCCACCAAGTGGATTGCACGGAAGCCCCAAGCATCTGTGCCCTCAACCTCTTTTCGGAGCCGTGGGAGCGGTATCATGTGAAAAGAGAATATCCATCGACTGTGACAGGCGGACTCCTTGACAAAAATATCGTACCGTATGGATATTTTCTACGTGACACAATACTCTTTTTTTCAAGGGACTTGCAGGGCATTAAAATTTGTGGTATCATTAGTTAGTAAATGCTAACTATTGAATGCCAGGGGTAGGAGTGCAGATAAGCAAAAGTATCTGGCAAACTGCGGTTCTGGTATTTTATTTGTACTGAATAGTTAGCAAAAACTAACAAGATGAGAGGGAAACTGTAATGCTCCAATACACCATCGCAGTGGAAGGAATGGCCTGTTCCATGTGCGAAGCTCATGTCAACGACGCAGTCCGCAAGGCATTTCCCATTAAAAAGGTCACTTCGTCCCACAGCAAAGGGCAGACGCAGATCCTGTGTGAGAACAGATTAGATGAGGACGCCCTGCGCAGTGCGATCTCCGCCACAGGCTATCAGGTCCTTTCCATCCAGTCGGCCCCCTATGAGAAGAAGGGCCTCTTCTCCTTCCGAAAGTAAGCGCCATGCTGGATGCACTTTTATCCTGGGACGGCTGGACCGTCACCCAGTTGCCCGCGGAGCAGGCGGCTATCTTCCGGCTGGAAGGGGTACCCCCCTCGGAAGAGTTCCTGTTTATTCAGGAGTCTGAGGCGCTGGAGATCCTATTCTGCCGCAAAGGCGGGCTTTTTTTGGAATGGGCCGGCCACCGGCGTCTTAGCCTCAGCGCCGATCAGGTATTGTTTCTCCCAGTCCGTACAGAAGCGTATCGGGGCCAGTTTGCTTCGGAGTCATTCTATGGTACCCTTGTTCGGATGGAAGCGAAAGCCGCGTGGTCGGCCCTGCGTGCTATGCACTCCGACTTGGGAGAGTCCATCTCCCGTGCCTGGAATGATCCTTGTATGCTGAAGGCAGCACTCTGGAGCGAAGCTCTGTTTTCTGCCCTGGACTATATGCAGCCGGGACATATCGGAGATTACTATGTCATCAAGGCGCTGGAGGTTTTGTTCCTGCTCCATGCACAGCGAGAGGGGCTGGCCTTACCTCCGCAGTGTGATTACCATACACATAGTCAGATTGAAACCATACGCGAGATTCAGAAATACTTGGTGGGGCACCTGGATGAGCGACTGACGATTCAGATGCTGTCCCAACAGTTTCGAATCTCCGGCACAGCGTTGAAGTCCTGTTTCCGTCAGGTGTATGGAGTCCCGATTCACCAGTATCTCCTGGAACAGCGCATGGCCCAGGCCGCGGAACTCCTCACTACTACGACCCAGAGCGTGCTCCAGATCTCTACAGCAGTAGGATATTCCAGCGTCAGCCAGTTCGGCATCGCGTTCAAGCAGCGCTACCATATGTCTCCCTCCCAATTTCGACGGAATGCAAATAAAAATCCATTTGCAACGGTTTTCGTCCGAAACGGATAGAAAAGTCTAAGATTCGTATGTTATTATGTGTGCTCAAATAAGGTGCCATGTCTGGCGAGGGAGGGACTATCCAATGAAACACCACCGTTTCTGGGCTTGGGGCGCTGTCGTCTGCATGGTCATGGCCATCATTACCGGATACCGGCACCGCTGAATGCGAGGTGAGCAATATGAATATCTATAAGGGAGTAGGTCTGTTCGCCAGCGGCGTGCTGTTCGGCTCTGCTGGCTTCAAGCTGCTGTCCAGCAAGGACGCGAAGAAAGCCTATACACACGCCACTGCCGCGGCTCTGCGGGTAAAGGAGTCCGTGATGGAGACGGTCACCTCTGTCCAGGAAAATGCCGCTGATATCTTGGCCTCCGCCAAGGAAATCAATGAGCAGCGTGCGAAGGCGGAGGAGGCTGCCAGCGTAGAGTGTTCTGAAGCGTAATGCGTAAGAAACGAGGGAGGGGCCGCCGGGAGGCGGTCCCTCTCGTTCTGTGGAGGCAATCATGAAATTTCAAATTAAACACGAATGCCGCGGACGAATCCGCGTTCAGGCCATGCAGCAGCGCATGACGCTGGAACAGGCCGACATGCTGGAGGCATGGCTGCTGACTCTGCCGCAGGTGGAGCGGGCGTCTGTCCATGAGCGGACCCGCTGCGCGGTGATTGAGTATCAGGGAGATCGGCAGGATTTACTGAGGGCCCTCGCCGGTTTCTCTTATCAGAATCATGCGCTGGCGGAATTGGTCCCGCTCCACAGCAGCCGGGCGCTCAATCGTGCCTATGAGGAAAAGCTGGTGGGTATGGTCGCGTTTAAGGCAGTCCGCTCCCTGTTTTTTCCGGCACCGCTGCGGACAGCCTACGCTGTTGTGAAAGCTGTTCCATACCTGTTCCGAGCACTCCGGTGTCTGTTGCGAAGACAGCTCCATGTAGAATTGCTGGACGGGATTTCTATCTGTTTGTCCATGGCGCGGCGGGACTTCGACACAGCCAGTTCTGTGATGTTCCTGCTACGGCTTGGCGAGTTGCTGGAGGAGTGGACCCACAAAAAGTCTGTGGAAAACCTAGCTCGGAGTATGTCTCTGAACATCGACCGGGTCTGGATGAAAACCGAAAACGGAGAGGAACTGCTCCCGCTCCATCAGGTGCAGGCCGGGGATCAGGTAGTTGTCCGCATGGGCGGCATGATCCCACTAGACGGCACCATCGTGGAGGGCGAGGTCATGGTCAATCAGGCGTCCCTCACCGGAGAATCCATTCCTGTCCCCAAACGGCCCGGGAGTAGCGTCTATGCCGGCACGGTGGTGGAGGAGGGCGAATGCGTCCTCACGGTCACCCAGCAGTCCGGCGAGGGCCGCTATGACAAGATCGTAGCCATGATCGAGGAGTCGGAGCAGCTCAAGTCCGCGGCGGAGAATCACGCGGCACATCTGGCCGACCAGTTGGTGCCTTACACGCTGGCAGGGAGCGCACTGGTCTATCTGCTCACCCGCAATGTCACCCGTGCTCTGTCTGTGCTGATGGTGGACTTCTCCTGCGCTTTGAAACTGTCCATGCCTCTGGCTGTTCTCTCCGCCATGAGCGAGGCCAGCCGCTTCCATGTGACCGTGAAGGGCGGAAAGTACCTGGAGGCCGTGGCCCAGGCGGACACCATCGTCTTTGACAAGACTGGCACCTTGACCCACGCCAGCCCCGTGGTGGCCCAGGTGATCCCCTTTGGTGGGAACAAGGAGCCGGAAATGCTCCGTCTGGCCGCGTGCCTGGAGGAACACTTCCCACACTCCATGGCCAACGCCGTGGTCCAGGCCGCCCGGGAGCGGGGGCTTGCCCACGAGGAGATGCACTCCCAGGTGGAGTACCTAGTGGCCCACGGCATCGCCAGCACGGTAGACGGCAGGCGGGTCATCATTGGCAGTGCCCACTTCGTCTTTGAGGATGAGGGCTGCACTGTCCCGCCGGGAGAGCAGGACGCCTTCGACGCCCTGCCTAAGCAGTACAGCCACCTGTATCTGGCGGTCGGCGGCGTACTGGCCGCAGTTATCTGTATCTCTGACCCCTTGCGCGTCGAGGCGGTGGACGCGGTAGCTGCCCTCCACGACCTGGGGGTGGGCAAGATCGTCATGCTCACTGGCGACAGTGAGCGCACTGCGGCAGCCATCGCCGCCCAGGTGAGAGTGGACGAGTACCGGGCTGAGGTGCTGCCGGAGGACAAGGCCCGTTTTGTGCAGGCCGAGCGCGCACAGGGCCGCACGGTGGTCATGATCGGCGATGGAATCAACGACTCCCCGGCTCTGTCCGCTGCCAATGTGGGCATCGCAATCAGCGATGGCGCCGCCATCGCCCGGGAGATCGCGGACATCACCATCGCGGCAAACGACCTGTTCG
>ERZ827037.1225-NODE-1225-length-28660-cov-3.254781_pt1 | contig 28660 bp, 22 predicted proteins | sample MGYA00519924_ERZ827037 | MGnify/ENA primary metagenome ERZ827037 (study PRJEB31778, sample SAMEA3449250) | human gut metagenome | biome: human gut; feature: human-associated habitat; material: faeces | place: United Kingdom | collected 2010/2012 ...
ACCGGATGAGGAAAGTCCATGTATATATAAAATCTTCATACTGTTTATACTTTAATCTATTTGTACCAAAACTTCCGTGTAATTATTGTCAGAAATAAATATAATTTCAGTTGTTAAAGTTAAACATTCTATTTGTAATATGATTTTCACAATTATTGTAATCAGTACATAAGCAAACCAATAATCTTATACACACAATATACAAGATAAATAAGTGTTATAGAAAAGCCCCCAAACATAGAAATGCCCAATCTAATTAGAAAATACCAAAATACGGATTCCATTCCATATTAAACCAAACAAATATTACGGGAGCAAACTACTTAACCGCTTTCTATCCTTCATATACACACATCAACATATAAGGTCCAAAGAATCTATCGAGGCCCATTATTTCCAAATTGCATCCTATAACGAAGAGCATTATACAGAAGATAAATGGCTTTATATAATAAGCTATATTATTTCCTCTGCGTTTATTATTGCATTCATCGCAAATTGAAATTGTATATTTATGAGTACATGACCTACATAACCTTTTGCGGCAATCTACACATTGGGCAACGGCCGGTCTTGTCGGATAGTAATAACAATTCATATTAATCAATATTTCTTAAAACTACAGGATGACCGGCAAGTCGGCTAAACTCAGCTTGTATCTTATCCAAAATAACCTTATCCAATTTACTTTGTTTGATGATTCCCCATATTTGAGGAATAGCAAACGGCCACCATACACATACAGTTAGAATTGTAGGAATAGCTTGTTGTCCAAATATTCCTACACCAGCTTTGACATAAACATGAGGAGACGCAGGTGATATTACTATCTTCAAAGCTGTTTGTAAACCCAGTACAGCTTTAAATAAATCGCCTTTCTTTATGGATATATCCCAATCTCCAGAGGGTAATTTCACACCATCAACCTCATAACCTTCATAACGCATTGCAGACATAACATTGTTTGCGATAGTATCTGTATATGCTACCACATTACAAAACAATTTTGTTGATTTAAACAATCCCATAATGATTAATTTTTCTTTTATGGATTGATTAATAGTTTGAAATCTATCTTTTGGAAACGATTATTCAGGCACTTGCCCCTTTTTAAATAAAATTTATCGCCTTCATCTTTAGTATTTCAAAGCCATTTGCATATAGTATTTTTAATAATACAGAATTGTCCTCATAAACCTCAATTTGTAAGTTGTTGCATAATCTGTTACTAAATAAGAAGCTGACAACTTTTTCCAAGCATTCTTTCATATAACCAAATTTACGATATAATGGATGTAAGTCATAGAATACTGATGGCTCGTCACACATACCCATTATACAATGAAGCCCATAAAATCTTCGTGATTATAAATTCTCCAAAGAATTCCTTCATCTTGGCTAAGATATGTATTAATAAGGAGTGTGATTCCTCAAATCAAAAATGGTCAATCCCGTTGAGAATGAAATCACAAATAGCCAATCCTATTCCTTCTTTTTATTTACGGATCCTTAAATTTAGACCATGTCGTTAATTTGCTAAAACATTTTTTACATCTACTTGTCATAATAGAACGTTTTTTTAAAATTTCAACAACATGATAAATTGTTTCCAACCTAAACAATCCAATTTTCGTTGCATAAGACGAAAACCATCACCATAAACTTCATCTGCAAAATCTCGAACTAATCTCGCTTCATTATTACCTTCTTTTGTGAACTCTGTTCTAAGTACATAATAAGATAGAACTTGGCAAAATCCTTCATTTTCTACTTCTGTAACCTTAATACCATTTTGGCATATCCACGCATGGCCTATCTCATGGGCTAAAGTTGATATGGTACATAATAAGGACTGTTTTTCAACAACCCATATCTTACTACCAAATCCGAGATTAAAATGTAGACCTATATATATTTTACCATGAGTATCCATTTGCTCACGGGTAACTAATTCAAATTTAATACGTTTCCTGTCAGGAATAATACCAACATTATCAAGAAGTTGCATTGCTTTATCTATGGCTTCCTCAAAAAGTCTCGTATCTGATATATGAACAAGCTTGTTTTGTCGTTTGTCAGAAGATTCAAGATAAAACATATATTATCTATAATATTAGGCTGACTAAAGAGCCGTAAAACAAATTAGCCAGCCTAAAGAGTTTAATCAGATTATTTAATGTTCAAAGGAAGAGCTTTCATTTGAATATGAGATTTGTGCTTTTCGTAGAAGTTACTCCACATATTCCAATCTACGACCAAAGATTCATTTTTTGTATCCCACAATGCTGAGAGATCATCAATTAACGACTCATCACTTTCAATTTCATATGTTTCAAAACTCAAAGCACCAGAAATATTGAGTTTAAATACTGTAACAACGACATGATTACCTGAATATCTCAAGTCAATCTCAACAGACCCTATTTCTGTGTTGTCTATAAATGTACGTTTATCACCTTCGCAAACACGGGAAATAAGTTTAGTTTGACCATCGTGTAATAATGCCACATTAGCCACATTGATTGGTAAGGGATCATTCTCTTTGATAAGAATAGCATTAACTATATCGTCATCCATTCCAACATCAGTTCCCAATGTTTTAGGACTTCTTACAATTACCTCTCCTTCTGATGGACGATTAAGGTCTATCAGTGTACGCATATGATGATAAAGTGCTGCACCTTCAGCGACAACAGTATCGGGATTAGGAGAGATATAAGGCTCTTTGCCTACACATTCAGCAACAACCTCTCTTACAATAGGATGCTTACAAGAACCTCCAACAAGGATATATCTATCAACATCATCTAAAGTTCTACCCGATGCAGACACTGTACTTTTAATAGTATTACATATTTTGTCAAGATAAGGTTGTATCATCGTTTTATACTGCTCACGAGAAAGCGTTGTCTTAACAAATGGACAATCAATATCGGCAACATCCTCTGATGCTAAATCAATTTTTGCTTTTTCGGCAAAAATCTTGAGCTCAAGTCTGTCATTAAATCCTGTTGCACCTTCCTCATTAATCAGCCAATCTACAATACAATTGTCAAAGTCGTCACCACCTAAATAATGGTCGCCATCTTTAACTTCCGGATCGTAAATGAATTTTTCACCATTCTTATAATAATGCAATACAGTTACGTCAAATGTACCACCTCCAAGGTCAACAACTACAAACGTCTGTTCCCTGTTACGATTTTGAGCATAGCAGATAGCAGCAGCAGTTGGCTCATCAAGCAATGCAATAGGTTTCAAGCCTGCATTTATTGCTGCTTGTTCTGTTTCATTACGTTCTTTGAATCCAAAATATGCCGGTATTGTGATTACGACATCGTTTACGGTATCATTAAGTTCCTCTTCTGCCATTTGCTTTAACTTCTTCAAAATTAAGCTTGCTGCCATCATTGGAGTTATTTGTTGCCCATCGATGTTGTATGTTACATCTTGTCCCAAATCACGTTTAGTAGATTTCAATATTTTTTTAGGGACGATAGGTTTTTAGCATTATGACCAACTTCAACTTTTCCTCCATCAAAAAGCAGGACAGACGGAGTTGTTGTTTTTCCTTGTAAAGAAAGCACTTTGACCTTTCCATTCTCGTAGAGACTTATTACACTATTACTAGTGCCAAGATCAATACCAATAATTCTGCTCATACTAAATAAATGTTTTTAATGTTTATATTTAAAAATTCGGAATTGACACGATTGCCTTACGACTATAATTCTCAGACGGTATTTTAACACCAATCTGGACTATGTCTATAATTAAATCTGCTTGTTTACTATATGACATACGCATATCTTCACTAATTGGGAAGAGTTTGAATACTTCACATCTTGGATCAAATGTGTACTGTTGGTCATTCATCCTGTCTACAAATAGGCGCGGATAGATAATCTCTATGCTAAAATCATTGAACAACAATTTCAAGCGATTGAATATCTGTTCTATCTTATCAACATTAAATTTATTTTTAATCAAAATTTCATTAATCCAATCTGCTTGAATATACATATACAATCTTGTTAACTTGCTAAATGTATCTCCTTGTGCAAGATTCTTCAAGAAACTTGATATAAGTTTTGTTTTAACTTCCTCATCGGTCATCTCATATAAATCCCTTCCAAAGAAATCATGTTGGACATTCATTACTTGTTCTTGCCAACGTTTGTAATATGTTGTGAGACCTTCGTCTAATCCTGTTATGCCATTCAATAGAGGCAAAACTATTTTTTTCTTTAGATCTCCATCTTCCACATCTTTAAAAGCAATTAGAATCTCATCGCTAACCTCCTTAAGTACATCATCTATTTGGAGTAAATACATGTTTTGGCGATTGATACGAGCTAATTTTTCTTCAAATACTTTAATCTCCCGTAGGTCTTTTTCAATCTGCGTGTCTTTTTCTTTGATTACAGATTTTAGACTACCGTTATCCAAAATGAGTTCATTTACTCTACTATTCAGTTCAGAATTATATTTTTTTAAAGTTTCATTATCGTTAAACAATTCACTTTTTTCTTTTTGAAGCGTTGTAATAGTATTTTCTTTTTCAGTAGTTAGATTCTTATAATTATTTATTTCAATATCTTTCTCTACAACCTTTTTTTTTAACTCTGTAATTAATTGATTGTTATTCAAAGGGTCACTTGTAGCGATAAAAGGATTCAGTTCAATATTAAGAAGGCTTAAAGCTCTTTGTTTGAAATCGTCATTTACATTAGATAACAATTTACTAATTAACCACAGTCTATCTTCGCTACTACTAAGTATATTGGCAATGTAATCTTGTTGTATTTTTTTAATATTATTATTTTTATGTTCTTGAATATATTTGTATAGTTTTTTGCGGTAAAATGTTACAAAGAAAACTACTAATATCAAAAGATGCCACCATTTAAAACTATATCCACAATTAACGAGACCACTTTTTATGCCTATTTCTGCAATTGTACCTTCAGTCTCGTGTGCAAAATAATCATTATGCAGTTGTGCCCTATACTTTATTACAAGAGTATCATCTTCTGAAACTAAAGGTAATAATTCTGGAGGTATTGTTATGCGATTTCCTGGTGTCGGAATTTCTTTACCATTAATGTAATATTTAATATTTATCTTCCAATACGAAGATTTGTTAATGTGAATCTTTTCATAATTTAAAGAGGTTAGATTTTTTAGTTGTATTGTATCTCTTATGGGCCTCGGTGAAGTAAATCCTAATGCATATTTTCTAATGGTTTCACAAGCTTGTACATTATTCGGGTCAAAATTAACCAATAGAATATTCTTACCATTGAAAGTTATCGATAAAGGCAGATCGTTTTTCGCTATTTTAACATGAGATAAAGACAGTAACCTGCCATCAGCTGAATTAACCATTTCTCCACATCCTTTAGCTGGATTAATGTACTGTTGGCCGCTTTGTTTATAACCTTGTATAAAAATCGGTTTATCCGCAAACAATAGTGCATTGAGTTTATTTTTTCTTCCACCACCCAGTGGATATGCCTCAATTTGTGGTATTAAAACTAATTCCGATTTATCCGCGGAAAAACCAATATACACAACATTGTTATCCTTATCTTCAACTATACGATCGGATAGATTAATCCATTCTAACGCATCTTCTCTAATAGAAATTGCAGCCTCTCTTTGAGCAAAGACCTCACATATTACTAAAGATAACACAAAAGCTAAAATTACTTTTCTCATATATTATTCTTTTATTTATTCTTGATAATTATAAGTACGGCCACATACTCTCATTGAAGCTCTTACTATCAGTTACATCTATTTTTAATGGAGCTGTAGCTTCATCGTGAATCATACCTGCATAGAACAGCATTTCACCATCGGCATTCACCACTATCCTTACTGGTACAGCCTTCAATTCAGAAGCAGATGCTACAGTTTGACGAGTGTTGAATGGGAACATCTCTGTTATTAAGTCACGACAACCTGCATCCCAATCTTTAGCAGTATCGTTTGAATAACTTTGCACGAAATATGCTACGGAACCACCTCTAAGATCAAGTTTGATTTCTTTTCTATCGTGTGCATTATATCGATCGGTGTCATATTGATAGATATATACACCATTTGTAGAGTTATCATCAAGGTTCGGTGCTTTCGTTGGTTTTGTTGTAGGATTCAACAATTCACAATATGCAGTCTTGCCATCAGGTTTTGTATAAACAACTCCATATGATGCATACAAGTTACGATTACGAATCTTAACTATACTTGCTGCATCAGAATAGATTGTTGCAAAATACAATGCACCTTCTGATACAATAGTCTTTAATGTATCACCTTGTAGTTTGAGTTTATAACTAAATGCTCCACCATTCCAACGTTGAACAGCTTGCATGGCATTCTCCTCAATACTCAATTTACCTTCACCAAATTGAACACTTCGACCTGCCAATACAACAGTATCAATAGGTGTTACACCTTCTTCACATCCGTTAATTTCAAAGAAATTATCAAGTAGGTTATGAGTTACTTCTTTGATAAAATCTTTAATCAAACAATGTCTTCTAATTTTGCCTAAGTCAATAGGCATATCGTTGAATGTCATATTGTTCAACTGTTGTCCGTTCCACTCCTTAAAGATAAGTTCGTCTTTACTGAATAATGAAACTTTCAACTCAGTCTTAATAAAGTGCTTCAACTTACTCGCAAGCATTTGAAGAGTAACATCATTTGGAGTAAGGATACTTCTCGGGAAATCATGATGTGTATCAACCAAGACCTGAGCCAAAATATAATCAAGGTAATTACCTGCTTTGTTTAGACCAATCTTTGCCTTAATTTCAAGTTTCTTACATTCGTCTTCGTCAGCTTCAATTGAGAAATAAGTAATATCCAATGTTCCTGCACCCATATCAAATGCCAGAATATGTTCGCTCTTATTCTTAAGCTGGTCTTTTTCTTCTTCAAGACGTTCGTTATTCAATTGATGCCATTTATTAATATAGTAACATGCAATTGCATCAGATTCACTAACAAACCAAATATACTCAGGACGTATTTCCGGTAATGTGCCAACCACAATACGACGAATATAGTCCATATGACGTGGGGTATATGTATTAGGAACTGTAAGTACCAATTTGTTCGCCTTTTTATTGAGTTTTTTTATTGATGGCAAAACAAAATCTTGGAAAAGACTATCATAAGTTGCCTTGAATATCTGCTCAATAGGCAATTCTGTATCAGACATACTTACTACCTCTTTATCATTCTGATTAACTTTATATCTTAAATTTGAATAAGAAGAAAAGTTGGGCAAGTGGCGATAACCGACTAATGCTTTCATATATGGGAGCATCATACCATTACTTTGGAATTGAGGCTCAGATGGAGACAACCATAATAAACGCTTATCATACTGTTGAGCATTCAACACTCCTAAATCTCTAAAAATCACATTTGAAGATAGGAATGGAGTACCTTCCTCAAAACGAGGAGACTGCATTCTTGGGGCTAAATTTTGCAGCAATTCAAGTAATCTTTCATCCAAGTTAAGAACCTGCGTGTTTTTGTAACTTCCATCTCCAAAGGCAGCAACAGATGCAGAGGTACCATAGTCAACACAAAGCCAATCACATCCAGGATCATTTTCAACATCAAAGTGCAAAGTACCACAAAAGTGTGACATAGGAGTTTCATCCTGTGAATACTCTCCATACAAATCTTCAAAGTAATCGAACTCAAATTTAGCCGAAATGCCAACTCTGTTTTCTTTCATATTAGAAACCTTGTTATGCTCCAATTCATAACATATCGTTTCATAAGAATCAGGAGAATTTGAAAAACGAACTACATTTGCGATATCAGAATCATTTGTTTTTGACAAGCCTACAATAATAGCATTTCCTGTTTCTGAGTCGGCAAAGAAATTCATCTTAAAGTTGCGAATTATTACAGCAGCATCAGAAGAATGACCAAATGAAGATGCAGCATTTCCAATCTGCATTTTTATTATATCACTTCCTCCTTCAAAGCGATTTTGCGTGCCGGATCTGAACTCTACCCATTTAAATAAACCCAAATGGAGTTCATTGTCATTTAAGATATCCATACCATTTACTTTGATCAAAAGCTGGGTCTGTTGAGTGTCTTGCTTTATGGTAAATGGTATTGTCTTATTCTCTATTACAGATGTTTTGAGGTTTTCAATTGATAATCCCATTGATGCATTGAGTGGTTTAGATATAGGATTACCAATTCGCTGCATATCAATATATACAGGAATACGGATTTTGTTCTGAGCAACAATATTACCCAATGACAACTCATCACCATCTATCACTCTTTGCAAGACTGACTGTAATTCTTTATGACGAAGACCAAAGTTGACATCATAGAAGGGATTGCTTTCTGCTATCTCAGATATGTCTCCCCAAGAAATAATGTCAACATTAAACTTATCGTTATAACGCAAACTTATCTGTAGATCCAAATTCTCAGCGTATCTTATAGGCGTATTATTTATAACACATAAGTTTCCCAATAAAACTCTATCTGAATTTGTGAAGTTCATTTGATCTGAATCTTTAAATTCGAATGCTGTGTACAAACTTGGAGCTGATTTATGCATATGCACGCAAACTTTATCAGATACAGACGTTTCCATTCTACCTTTATCCTTAACACCATGAATTGTGTATTTTACTACAAATTCTGTCAACTTCACATCACTACAATCAACAATTGCATTTGGAGATATAAGCACCTGATAATTGTTGTCATAGTTCGTCAACTTTATTTGCTGTAAAGTTGCTCCTTTAAGATTATTGTTAGAACCTGTAAAGTGGAGCAAGAACAAGTCTCCTTGAATTGTGATTGACTCTGGCTTATCATCAACTGTAATCCAAAGTTTGTCATAGACAATCGACAATTCTCTTACTTGATGAAAAAAATTGTATTGTTTCTCAATCGACAGTGTTCGTACATCCAATATTTGTTCCTGAGCTCTCTGTCCGAAATATCTGGTAATTTCTTTCATATATCTACTATTATATTTTTACATCATTATTCCTACTTTTATACTGAGTGGATTTCCATATAATAAATATCATTACACCTAAAAGTATAAGAATAAATATCACTCCCCACGTAGCTGCTGCCGTACTCTGATTATTGGTCCAAAATGAAATGTTATATAAACCGTCTGTCAAAGGAATAAATCCCAATATCTCAGCATCTTTTTCTAACTCAACCTTTATACTACGATTAAGTCCTTCCGAGCCTTGAAGTTTAGTACCATCTGGTGTAAGAATAGTATGATTATAAACATTATCAATTAATTGAACCCAAGTCCTGAAATCAATTGAAATATTATCTTTCCCAACTTGTTTAACCAATTCATCAGGAAAATTAAAACTTAATTCTTGACCTAAATTAACTGAATGAATCTCATTATAGCCTTCAATGGGCATGCATGCTTCAGATGATATAAAACGATAATTCGGATTATCCAATTGATTAATTTTGAACTTAGCAATATAGCCGTCTTTAGTGCGAGTAGCAACTAATTTATGAGGAAAATCTAAAACAGATTCTATAGAAAAATACTGTTGTAACGGAATAACTTCAAATAAAGATATGTAACCGCTTCTTGGATATCTTGATATATTCTCCTCTGCTATAAATTTATAAAAATAATTTTGCTGAACATTCTTAATGGTATTCATTATTACTTTCTTTGTCTCTGTAGAGATTCTCGGAACATGTTTTAATTCTCCGTAAAAATCATCATTACCATTGTATTTATAATCTGTCACGAGTACCAAAAATGTTCTTTGTACCAGCTTATCAGGATCTAAATCTTTGAATTTAAGTAGTGAATATGGTTTAGCGATAGTTACTATTGAATAATGATTGCCGTGGTAATTATAAAAATCATTTTCCTCTAATGAACTAAGCACTGAATTTACATTAGAAAATGATGTAAAAGGAGTGTTGATATTCTTCACATATTGATCTAAATTTGAAGCATTCTCATTAACACTGAAAAACTGAACGGATGCATATCCGTCATTAATATCATTATTTCTCAGCATTTGAGGAATAATACTCTTAATTTTAGATACAGCATAATCACGTTCATACATTGTAATCTCGGACTTTAAATCAATAGAGATAATCACGTGATTTTCTTCGCCACAAAAAACTTTTACACATAAAAGTATAAAGATAAATATCAATGATAGTTTTTTCATATGACTACAATTTTATTGTTTCATTTATAACTAAATCTGTTTTATCAGGATTTACCCCCGTTGCTATAATATTTGCCTCTAAACTCGCGGCATCAGCTTTAAAAGTGACATGAAAGGGTATATCTTTTAAATACCGGCCATGAGTATAAAGACGATATGAACTTAAATCGATTCTACCTACCAATTCAACATTTTCAGAAAATATATTAATACCCTCCCCTTGATATAATTCAATAGTAGAAAGTTCAATAAATTTCTGACTGGCATCGCAACGTGTTGCATAAAACTTTTTACTTGCCTTAAAAGGTGCTGGTGAATTAGCATTGACTAACTTAACCAATGTACCATCATGCATTGCAACTGAAAGAGAATGTGATACTCGCATTTTTATTGTAATATTCTGTATAGATTTTCCCAATGGATATAGATTCCGAGAATCTTTTAATGCAGAATAAATAGCAGCACCACGAGCAACACTAATTTGAGTTCCTTTCTCTGGTAAAATTAAATGATCACCAGTGGGATAATTATCCTTCACAACTTGTTGTATCGAAGGAGTCATTGAAGTTCCTCCAACTGGAATCAATGTATCTACAGCAATATTACGAGTTTTTAGTTTAAGCCTCTTAATTGCAGAATCAAATGCTTCTAATACTGAATTATTTCTACCTGGTCTTTTCCGATTTCTTAAGATATCGTTAAGTTCTTTTTTGGTAACAACTATATCTATGTTAACATATGTGTCATTAACATATAAAGATGGGAGAATCAAATTACAAGCATCCTGAATTGATAAATTCTCTTTTAGGTCACGAACGGCATCTTGTAGTACAGAAATTGTTTTTGCATATTTTTTTTCTGCTAATAAATCTGCAAGATTGATATTATTCTCATAGCATACGTGTTCCAATAACAGATAATCTATATCATCACCTCCAAGTTGTTCGTCACCATCAATACCTAGCACTTCAAATTCCAAACTCTTGCCAGATAATGAATATCTTACGATTGTTACATCGCATGTTCCACCACCTATGTCATATATCAGTATCGTTTGCGAGATATTTCTACCAGAACTACGGTTACAAATATAATCTATAGCAGCTGCTACAGGCTCCGGAATAATTTCTATGTTATGTCTGTTACCGAAGACCTCATTAAACGCTATTTGCGAAGCTTGTTGCAGCAAATAATTCTGTGATTGTTTAAAATAATAAGGAACTGTCATGGTAATAACTGTAGGCTCCATTGTTAATTCCGTAGACCTAACATCTCTTAACAATCCAGAAATTATTTTTGCGGTCAATTCAACAGGTGCAATTTTTTCCCCTGCAATTTCAATATTTTCTAAAGAGATTTTCCGTTTTATTGATGTTACAACTGCATCAGGCTCTGTCACCTGCTTCATTTTGGCAGCACAGCCTGTAATGTATTTATCCAAAGTTTTATTGTAATATATAACTGACGGAAAAATATTGCTGCCATTAAGTAACGGAAGAGCATAGGCGTAAGCTCCTCTCTGATGAAACTCATCAGTATAATGAGCTAACACAGAATTACTGGTTCCAAAATCCAAACCTATAGGTGGAAATTCTACGGTATTTAATGTGTTAGGTTTTGCTTCGCGAAATGGAAGATATAAATTATCCATTAGATTTAATTATAAACAGAGACTACAGTTTCTCGAATGATTTTAATGTTATCATCAGAATCTATATGATAGAAGCCATAATTTCTAATTGATGCGATACAATCTTTTAGTTCTTCACTTGAAGCATCAGTTGGTGTCGCAATCTTAGCAAAACTAAAGAAATCTATAGGGTTATTATTAATTTCAAATTTACTATTGTCAATATGTGATTTGCCTATAGTTAATTTAGGAGAAAGGTTTATATTTTGATTTGATAAGAATTTGATAATAACATCCGAAAGCCCCTCCAATAATGAACACCATTTTTCCCTTTCTTCACTTTTCCCAAATTTTGATAATAATGAATCAATAGACAACATAATGCCATCATATATACCATAAATAGGCTCAAGATCCTTCTTATAATAATCATTGAGAAGAGTCTCTGTAAGATATTCTATTCTTTTCTTATTTTGTTCATATTGATTTTCATAAAATGATGTGATATCTTCCATTTTTTCTATAAATGTATCAACTTCATTTATGATTAATTCAAAAAAAGAATTATCTATACCCTGATTAGATTTCTCATCTATGTATATATTAACATAATCTAAAAGTGTCGTACCAACTGCTTTCTCAAAATTCAAATCTTTGTTTTCAAAATAAAAATCTCTTTTGAGAGACGGAAATTCCAGTTCTAACCAATAATTCCTTAACAATAGCGAAAGACTCTCTATATTTTTCAACCAAGAATAAAACAACTTAGATTGAATAGAAATAAAGGGCATTATATCATTGAGAGATGATTCTTTAAGTCTCAAATATGGAGTCTTAACTGATAATGTAAAAACACTATTTGCTATATAACGATTTATCAATACTTTGATTTTAGGCGCTTCTTTTTTCGCATCATCAATGGAAGTGGCAAGAGAATCTTTCATTGCCTCACACCATTCCATGGACTCTTCCGAGTCATGAGCTCTATCAAATAGACATACCGCATCATAGTATTTATCAAACCAACCTGTTGCAGTTAATACATTAAGAAAATTATCTGATAGATCTTTTATGTACTTATTTGCATATTGAATTTTTCTTCTAATTGCAAAAATCCGTTTTTCACCTTCCGTAATCAAACTATTATTCTTATAAAGAATACTGCACAATGATATATATTGTTTGCTTGCTTCAATTTCTTTAAGTTTACACTCTATTTTTAAGCGAAGTTTATCTATTGTTAAATCATCATTATTAGATCCAACATCATCTTTAATAGAATTATAAGCAACAGAAGCAGATATTTCTACGATTGTCTCATTTTCTTCTGATGTTTCTTCAATTTCATTTGTTAAAACTGAAGTTTCAACAGGAACATCACTTACCAAGCCTTGATTATTCAAAGAGGCATCTTGCTCTTGGATATCTTTATTTGATTTCATACTGCCGTTTTTTTTAATTATAACTTTGAATCTATTTAGTAGTTCCCGAAAGAGTTAAAGTTTTCGATACCATTAAATCTGTTTTATCCGCATTACCTTGCTCTACTGTTATTTTAGATAAAATCTGAGTGGACTCTGCAATAAACTCTACTTTTATATTTATTTTATCTGGTTGCCGACCATGGGCATATATCGTTGGCATTTCTACTGCTCCAACATTAGCCCATTTCTGTCCACCACCTTGATATACATCAATCTTTTGGACAACAGCAATTTCCCCATTTTCATTCAATGCAGTTGGTGTAAAATATTTTACACCTCTCGCAGGAGTAACCATATTTTGTCTAATAATAGTACTATACCCCCTATAGGTTTTTATCCCAATATTGTGTGGAGTATTTTCTATGATTATGATTTCATCCCATTTGCTCATATATTTAGGCTTGCGATTTGCATCTATAGCGCATCTATCTAATTCATAAGCAGCCATCAACGATGCACCTCGCGCAACACCTTGCCCGATATTCCCCACAACAACTTTATTTGTTGAGAAGAGATTCTCAAGGATGGAACGTATACACGGAATTTGGCTTGACCCTCCAATTAGCACACAGCGATCAATCTCTCCGAAATTTACTCCTGCCATGTCAAAAGCACTGATTAAACGATCGCGAATATCTGAGATATAATCTATTCGTGCACCACTTCTACCAAACATACACTGCTCAAAGTCTTTACGAGTAACAACTTTTTCAAGGTGTTGCTGCTCAACTATATATGGAACAGTTATTTCCTCAGATTCTGTAATTGTCAATGCACATTTAAGTTCTGTACACCTTTCTGTTAAGAGGGCTTTACCATCATCAGACATTTTACTTTCCTCATAACCCTCATCTTCTATGACATAGGTTTTAAGAGTATTATCGAAGTCTTCACCTCCTAATCTGTCATCTCCATCTGTTGCTAATGTTTTGAACGTAATCTTGCGATTTAGGAGATCATTAATCACTTCAAAAATAGTAATGTCAAAAGTTCCTCCTCCTAAGTCAAATATTACAATTTTCTCGTGTTGAATGTCATTTGGGTGTTCAAAAACATAATCGAGACCTGCCGCAACTGGTTCTGGAATAAGTCTTATAAAGATATTTTCATTATATCCTTTTCTTCCTTCAAACTGTTTTTTTATCGCAAGTTTCACCGCTTCAACAGTGTTCAAATTCTGCTTTTCATTAAAATATGCAGGAACAGATACAACAACACCTTCAGGAATCCAAGAACCTGGTCCTTCTTCTGCTTCAGCAGTTGCAAATAATTTTTTAAGAACTATGGAGGATAATTCCACTGGAGTTATTCTAAATCCACCATCTCTTTCAATAACAGCATTATCATCCATTCCGCGTTTGAATGCTTTAAAATAGAGATTAGGTTTAGTTATTCCGCGTTGAATTGCTGGGCGACCCACAACAGGCTTCTCAACAGATTCTGCATTCGGAAAATATACTTTGGACGCTAATGTAAGTGAGCCTCCTGAGTTATTTTCTGTTGGGTTATTATAGACATATGGACCAGTATGGGTTGGTTTAACTTCCCATTTTGCAATAGCACTATATGTAGTTCCTAAATCAATTCCTATAGGATGTGGCATAACTATTATATTATTTAGGTTAATATTTCCATATAATAGGAGTCTCTTTACCTTCAGCAGTAGCAACAACCTCTATATGGTTATCCTTAAAAACTTTCATAGTAAGTACAATTGCTACTTCTCCTGCAGGCTTACGAGGTATTGTAATATCAAATTCACCAATATGCTTAAACATCGGTTCACCTAACTGATTCTCTTGTATAACTAAGAACTCAGAGATCCTAGCCCCTTTCTCATTTTCTGTAAATTGCACTTCATCTTGTGTAATAAAACCGGTAACAGTCGCTCTGCCTGAATCATTTGAATTAAAGAAGGTTGCTTCATATGAAATGTATTCTTCCTCTCCGAATGGAATATCCTTCAAAACAAGTGGCGAGAATAAGCCATACTGAACCTCTATACCATAATTATGTGATGTTGAAGCAGGTGTACTTACCTCAGGTCCCATAAAACCATAATAACTCGCACCTTGCGCTACAACGGTATCTGCATTTTGTGCCATATATGGTTCTCTAAGATTTTCAGTAATAATCTTCTTTACCCAAGGTGCTTTTGATGAACCACCAACTAAAACAACTCTATCAATATTATCCGAATCAACAGACGCTGCTTTAAGTACAGTTTTTACACATTCAAGCGTTTTTTCAAGAAGAGGAGTAATTTCAGAGGTAAAAGACTCACGAGAAATTATTACATTACTAGAACGCTTTTCAGGATTCTCTGCATCTAATACAACAGATGTTAATTCAATCTCAACATCTGTTTCGTCACCTACTGAGAATTTAATTTTTGCCTCCTCTGCAAGTTCTTTAATTCTTGCTTTCGCTTCTATAGAAGAAGGATTGCAAAATATATCAATATCAGTTTCGTCTTGTATATGTTTTGCAATCATTTTGGCAAGAATCCAATCAATTGTATCACCGCCAAGGTCCGTAATACCATAGGTTGACAATCTGGTAAATTGAGGAGCTTTGCCAATTTCAGATTTAAGTTTCAGCACAGTTGCATCAAACGTGCCACCACCAAAATCATATACCAAAATATGTTGCTCTTTATTCTTGGTATCATCGAATCCCATATTCTGTGCATAGGCTAATGCTGCAGCTGTAGGTTCTTCAAGTATTGAAACACCGACAACATGTCCATTGGCATCATGTTTAACATTACCAAATTCATCCGTCTCACCCAAGCCGGCTTTTTCGGCAGCTTCCATTACATGCTGTTTGTAAACAGGACTGGAATTAGCAGGAACGGTAATAACAGCTTTTACAAAAGTGCCATTAGCACCATAATTATTATCAGTTCCGAATTCCGAATCATTAGCTTTTGCTACTAATTCTTGTAATATAATGGCCGCAATATCTGATGGAGTAAATTGTTCACCTTCAATATTAAACTTATTTCGAATTTCGGATTTATTCATCCATTCATTATCTCCCATAAGAGATTTAACCGAAGTAAATACTTCATCAGGCTTAATAATTATATATTGTTTTGCCTGTTTTCCAACTACTACATCATTTTTTTTATGGTTTTTGAATCTCACAGCAGATGGCATTGACAAATTCCCATCCATCGAAATAACCCGAATTTGTCCTCCTCTATAAATGGCAACACTTGAGTTTGTTGTTCCCAAATCAATTCCTAACATATCTGGTGATTGAATTTCTCTTACACCTTGATTATCTTGACACATATTTTAATATTTTTTTACTATTAATATTACATTTTCCACTCTGCGAGTTGAGACTCATTGTTTCCTATCTTTGCCTTAACTGATAATGTATTATCTGATGTTACTGTTAGGGTTAATTCTATTTGTAATGTTCCCTTTGGAGTACTTGGTATATTTACCTCATATTCTCCAACGTAAGCAAAGAGTTGCTGATTATCCTTCATTGCATGTACATTACTTGTTGAAATTTTCACACCATTCTTATTTACTATTTCTAACTCTTCTTGTGTTGCCCAAACAGTAATCTTTAATTTTCCTGAGTCATTAGGATTGCTATATGTAGCCGTATATGAATATTCGGGGTTGTTAGCATCAAACTTTAAACCTTTCTCTACCATTGGAGAAAAATATCCACCTTGCATTTCAATACCATAATGATGGGTTGTAATCTGTTCGATAATAGGTGGTATTGGCTTGGATTCATCCACAATTATAGTGTCATCGCGATCTCTATCCATATCTCCTTTCAATATCGCTCCATAGCGAGCTGCACCTATTGCTACAATTGTGTCCTGATTCTTGGGATTATATGGTTCATAAAATCTCTGACTAATTGCATCACGAATCCAAGGAGCCTTACTAGAGCCACCGACCAGAATAATTCTATTGATATCGTCTGATGTAATATTCGCAGCCCTTATAGCAGACTCTACACAATCAAGACTACTATCAATTAATGGCTTAATTGCCCCCAAGAATTCTTCACGAGTTACAACGATGTCTAACTTACAAGGAACTTCATTCTCCAGATCTTCAATTAAGCAATTGTGTTCAAATTGTACGGCATCAGCACCTAAAGAAAATTCTATTTTCTTCTCCTCTGCCATTTCTTTAAGAACCGACTGAGCTTGCTTAACCTTTGCAGGACTATTACCTTGATTCTCTTTTTTAGGGTCTAAAAGATCAATATTGTATTGCTCATAAAATTGTTGAGCGACAATTTCCATCAAAACAGAATCAATACTGTCTCCACCTAAATCAGAAATACCTTTTGTGCTAAGTACAGAAAATTGCGGCATCCTAGAAGCACTCAATTCAATAGAATCCATACCCTCTGCTGAGATCACCTTCAATATCGTGACATCAAATGTACCTCCACCGAAATCATATACGAGTAGAGTGCTCTCTGTTTTTTTTCCCTCCGCAAAAAAGCCTTTATCTTGTGCATAAGCAATTGCTGCTGCAGTAGGCTCATCTAAGATATATATTCCTTGAGGATTCCCATTCTTATCTCGTAGTACCTCATTATTCTCATCCAGTTTACAGAGGCCAGCTTTTACTGCTGCTTCGTAAATATGTTGTTTATATACTGTAGAATTAGCCGGAACACAAATAACATATTCATCAATAGTATCCTCTGCTATTTCATTATTCTCTTTGGCAAGTCGAATTAATTCTTTAAGGATAATAGAAGATACTTCCGTTGGAGTTAGTTCTTGTCCCTCAATAGTGAATTTTTCTACCAAAGTTTTATCTTCTTTCCACTTGTCGTCCCTCATTAAACTTTTGACCGAAGCAAAGACCTCATTAGGTTTGATAATCATCATGCGTTTAGCAGGAGTTCCTACTACAACATTATCAATTTTGCGATCTACAAATCTAACGACAGAAGGCAATGTATCCTTGTTTGCTTCCAAATGCAATACTCGCATTTTATTTTCTGTATAGATTGAGACACACGAATTTGTTGTACCCAAGTCTATTCCCAACATTCTTCCCATATCTTAATCTATTTTAAATTTCTAAACAAATTCTCTAACATTGATTTTTGGTCAGACATATCAACTCCTACAAATTGAGTGTAAGCTCCAGAATTGATCCAATTTAATAACTCCGCAGCTCGCATTACAGTCCATGGATGAGACGCATCTGCTATAGAAATGAACTTTATAACCTTGTTCATTGCATTGTAATCAAGCTGCTTAAAATCGGCAGCTTGTTGTATGAAAGTTTGATATTCAATATTCTTAAATTCTTTAATTGGCATACCTGCCATCTTCATAAAAGCTCTTATTGCAGCGACCTTATTCTGACAACAAAGCAATCCTGTTCTATCGGCTGTGAATTCGGACATTCTATCCCAATAATAAAGAGCATATTGTAATGGTGCGGCTGCAATACTTCCAAATGGAATAGAATCAATTACCATATTGATAACTTGTGCCATCATATGGTATAACATATGATTACTTTTTATGTGGCCACATTCGTGCCCAATGATAAACATTATCTCATCATCATCACACAAATCAATAAGGCCTGAGTTTAATACTATTATAGGATTCTCAGAACCAACAGTAAAGGCATTAATTCCATATCCCCATTGTATATACAAATCCGGTATTATGGACATATCCAAAATATCACAAGCATATTGCAGATATTCATAAATTTTTGGATAATTATCCTTGGTGACTTTAAGGTTACTGCCAGTATATTGAACAGTATAAATCTTTTCAATAGTATGTTTGGTTATAAAGTTACCAACAACACTCAGTCCAGGAGTCTTTTCAAGTGTAGCCAACGCTTTTTTATCAAATGGATGTTCGTATTGCGAATGATCCAAACCTCTAAGTATTTTCTTATTTCTTATCATAGAATATGTGTATTATTGTTTATACAAAACAAATTGCTTCAATTGATAGATTCTGTGATCGTACATTGGATGTATATTACCCAATTCAAAGTAACCCTCTATCCGGTTACTCCTTTTAACTGTATTGTTGCACAACTTTACGAATAGAGATTTGATATGTGTTATATTGCCCGCACAAATCAATCCAGCTCTATCTGCAGTGTATTCTGCACATCTATACCATTGATTAAGTGGCACATCTATTAAATCTGACACGATAGAACCAAGTATCTCGGATTTGCTATTTAGATTGTCTAATAGACCTTTAATAGTATGGCACATCAAATTCTGTTGAAGGATATGTCCTAATTCGTGGCCAATCATAAATTTCAACTCACCATCGGACAAACTTATCACAGCTTTGCGACTGATGAGGATGATAGGAGCATTGTCGGTCCCTACACTTAATGCATTTATACCTTTGAGTTGATTTGTTATGTATACTTCTGGAATGTCATCAATATTCAAGAATTTATAGCAGCATTGAAGTACATTGTAAAAGCGAGGATAATTACTCTTGTTGACTAATTGACCTGTTAATTTAATATTTTGAACTTGTTCTTTGCAGTATTTATCGGCAAATAATTGAAGTGTTTTACAAACCAATCTATTTGAAAGGATTGCATCCATATAATTATCGCAGGGATATGCATAAGGAAGAGATGCTTCTTTCTTTTGTGAAAAAAACTTTAAAGATTTCACATACTCTACAGTCTGCTCAGCCTTACTTTTCAACTTTATATATTCTTCTATAAATGGCATATCTTACAATATATCATCTAATTCATTACTCATTCGACTCAATCTATCATATAATCCGCTACTCTTGGATAACTTTGATATTTTTTGAAGAATGAATAATTTATTTTGCTCTGGAGCAAATGCTGCTGCTGAATATGCTATGTCAAAGAATGATGTTTCGTTCATCGGGATGCAATTATCAGCAATCTCTATTTGTTCTCCTAAATAATCTAATGTGTCATTATCCATTAAACATAAAACACGCTCATATTCTTCGGGGTGTTCGCATAGATATTTTCTAACGAAGGTTCTTTCTTCTATAGTTACAGTTCCTTCGACATAACAGGCAATCAACTCATCACTTATTTTCATACCAGTCTTTTTTAATCTGTTCTACAATAGCTTTGACTTCCTTGAGTGCCCGCGCCTTATTCATATCTACATAGTGAGCATCAGGAATGACTATCTTGCCTTTATAGGAAGTTACTTTATTCTCTTTCTTTCTTTTTACAACCATCATTTCGGCAATCTCCTTATGACTATATCCCTCGAGCTCTTTGGTGAGTATAAAGCGATAGTCATCATTTTCCAATCGGCTGATAGCCTCCATAAGTATCACCAACTTCTCATTAACAGGTTCCTGTTCAGACTCAGGCAATGGACAACCTCCACCATTTGTTTTTATAGAGTCTCCATCTCCCCCTAAACCTATCAACTCATCTCTTTTTTCCAAGAATAGATGTGATGCAACAGAACAGAACCAAGTTCTAAACTTGCATTTCCATTGAAAAGACTTCAATGACTGCCAGTCACCCTTCTTACCCTTAAATTGTATATACAGATAATTAATCAAATCTTCAAGATATACCAACGAATCGTAGTATCTCCATGCATAAAACTTGAGATCATTCTCGTATCTGTCATAAAGCAGATAGAGCATTGCTTCTTCGTTTCCTGCGACAATAAGATCGACAATTTCTCTGTCTGTCAAATCGCTATATTTTAACATTTTCTGTAATCTTTTCCAAAAAGACGCTTGGTGTATAAGCGGCGGCAACTAAACAAACACCTTGCATTTCCACAATACCCCGTTGATGTCCAGCTATCCGCGCCACATAACCTTCAACATTAGCGAAATTACCATCAACTATGCGGACTTTATCACCACTCTTGAATTGATCAAACTCTGTGCTTTGGTCATTATTAGCATTATATTGATTATCAGTTACCAAAATATGATAAGTTTTATTTACCATTTTTCTACCATTTCGTTTAGGTAAACAAATCAATGGATATGCCTTAGCACCTGTTAATAACGAAAAAGGAGAACCACCTTTGGAAATATCAGAAATTTCCTGTGTATCAACCATATTTAACCAATCTCCTTGAGATAAAACATCATCCATACTTTCATACTCTCTCCATGCAATAATTTCTCCTTTATAATCTAAAATTGGACGAGCTAATTTACTTATACTTGCTGCGCTCTCATTAATACCAAAATTCACTAATGAATAATAGTCACCTTTTTGAAGTTTTACATCTGATAATAGAGCTATTAAAGCATTTTTAATTCGCGCCTTGTTTCTAATGTAAGTATCATTAGGAAGCGAATTGTCAAATGCAATAATAACATGTTTGTTTATCATATCATACTGCGCCATCGTATTCATGGCATAAAAACACAATATTAATAACACTAATATTCTATAATGATCACAATTATGTCTATATCCCATATCTTTATTCATCTTAACCAAACAATAATTTCATGCATTCTTCATTGGAATCCGACTTTACTGATCCAATCAAAACACAAAAAAGCGCAGACCCAATTGTCATCCGCCTCCAGGTATCGCCAAACACCCACTGCACAAATGAACAATTTTGTCTACGCTTCGTTATATTATAAGAAGAGTCATAGTTACCTCACGTTCTTAAAAATGAAAGGTAAGAATAGATACAGGTTATAATAATACAAGCTAAACAACCGTTGACTTATTTCTTGTGCAGTCTCATTAAATTTGGCGATTTTAGAGACAAGAATTAGCTTACGCTCGTTAACTAATATTTTTATTTCAAACAAATTCCTTCGAACTTGTCTATGCTCGCAAAATTAGATAAAAAAAAGAATTATACAAATAAAATCCTCATTATATCTAAAAAAATAAAAAAGCAGCATGAAAATTATCTTTCATTATTCATGCAGATGAAAATTCATGCTGCCTAAAAATTGTCCATGTGCAGTACTCTTCAATTTGGCGATTTTAGAGACAAGAACAATTAATTTATTACCATTCGAAAATCAGACACAAGTATTAAAACGCTATAAAAGTATAATAAAAAGAAAACATAACAAAACACGATAAAAGCAAAATAGACTTAAACAGTCAAAAAGTGCGCTCAAGAATATCATATTAGTGTATATTCTGCAATAATTATAAAAAGACTATTCTTCAAACAAATGAATAAAACAAGAAAAAGATCGCATTAGTATCAGGTTTCGATAATTGATAAAATATCAACTAACACCATATTCAATCAACGAGAAAAAAAGGTAGAAAGAATATACATGATACATGATTTAAGTCATATAATACTATAAATCAACCATTTCATAGAATCTATACCCTACATGCAAAACATTAACTTTAACTGTACGTTAAAATTAATGTTTTGTCTTCAAGAAATGCATCTTTTAACTCCTTAAAATATAATTCTTGCCACAAAGAATAGAATAATAGAAAACGGGAATTAACAATGTTAAATGGGAAACACATAAATTCTCTGTAAAGACTACCGGTTTTATTCTTTTTCATCCTGAGTTTATTCTTATTTTTGCATTCAAATTGAAAAAACATGAGTTCGATCAAACCACGTATCCACAAACTTCTCGATGCTCTTAATGAGGGAGTATTTGAGAAAGAACACACCATAGCCCTTTCGTTATTGGCGGCCATTGCCGGAGAAAGTATTTTCCTGTTAGGTCCTCCGGGAGTAGCCAAGAGTTTAGTAGCGCGAAGGCTGAAATATGCATTCAAAGAAAACAATGCATTCGAATACCTAATGTCACGTTTCAGTACTCCGGATGAGATTTTCGGGCCGGTATCAATTTCGAAACTTAAAGATGAAGATACCTATGAACGGATTACCGAAGGATATCTTCCTACAGCTTCAGTGGCTTTTCTGGATGAAATATGGAAAGCAGGCCCGGCCATACAGAACTCCCTGCTGACAGTAATCAATGAAAAGATATACCGGAACGGACAGTTTACAGTGAAAGTCCCGTTGAAAGTACTGATAGCGGCTTCTAACGAACTACCGGCAAAGGGAGAAGGGCTGGAAGCACTTTATGACCGCTTCCTTATCCGGCAATTTGTAGGCTGTATCGAACAGGAATTCGCTTTTGACCGGATGATTGCTTCGACAAAGGATACAGAACCGAATATATCGGAAAAACTGCCGATCGAACAGGAAGAATACTGCAAAATGCAGGCGGAGGCAGAGACAGTGACCCTGCATTATACTTTCTTCGAACTGGTGCATACCATCAAGCGGACAGTAGAGCAATATAATACGCAACGGGATGCCAACCTCCCTCCTATTTACATCTCAGACAGACGTTGGAAAAAGATCGTAGGGCTGTTACGTACTTCGGCTTACCTAAACGAATCACCGGCAGTAAACTTTGCCGATTGCCTGCTGATACCTTATTGTATATGGGATGAAGTGAGCCAACTCCCTATTGTGGAGAATATCGTGCAACAGGCTATTACCGAAAGTATAAATACATATCTGTTGGGAGAAAAACAATTGGAGCAGAAACTCGATGCTTTGAAAGAAGATATGAAAGCCGAACATAGCCTGCGGGAAATCAGTGACCCTGCCATTCAGGTGGTCGATACTTTTTATCACCGTATCGAAGGATACCGGATAGCCGGTAACCTGCTAATGTTCGCTTCCGACTATCAGAATCTGAAAAAGGACAGTAACCGGCTGTTTTACATCCAACAGGATAAATTCCGCCCGGTGAACAAGATACTGAAAACATATGATTTCGTAAAAAACCGTAGCATTGCCCAGAAAGACATCTATTCACTGCGAAAAGGAAACCGGTCTGTATTCGTCAACAACGAAGAGTATCCTCTGTTGTGCTATAAAGATTGTGAACCATTGCCCGAACCCAACGAAGAGACAAGCACGCCGTTTGAATTCCGCCTGCAAGAGGTAATCGACTTATTGCAGAACATGGAAACTGAATTCAAGAAACTCTCCGACCGGGAAAACGGATATGCCAGAGAGCATCTGTTTCTGAGCACCAGGCAAAAAGCCGATCTGAAACGTATATTGAACGGAACAGCCCATATCATAGAGAATTACCGGAACGAGTTGCGTATCATCGCCCATGCCCATGAACAAGAGAACAGGGACTATTAGACTAAAGGAATTGCAAGACAGGTACTATGACCGCCTGCAAGAGATTGCCTACAAGGTGTATGATGAACAATTGCACAATCTCATTATCAGACCCGAAGAATTGGATATGGATATCCGGCAATACTTCCGGTATACGCTTCCCTCCTTGCAAGAGTTCTATTCGCGGTATGCCGCCCAATGGGAGTACTTCCATGAAACGGACGAAGCTTCGGATACAAAGTTTCTGCATTTTCTGAAGAACAGTGCTTATCCGCTTTCTATGAGGTACAATATGGTAGACCTCAATGTAAAATACTATCTGGAACGATTTCAGGCTCTCAAACCACGCTCGAAAGAATGGAAAGCATTACGAACGCTTTTCTTCGATAAATGGCACCGATTGTTATCCAACAATGAATTCAACTATCAAATGGAACATATCAACCGGCTGTCCGAAGAGTTCTACCGGTTACAGATATCGCTCTCCAAAAACCTTCCGATACGCGGCGATTCCCGCTTGGTATGGCTATTGAGAAACCATAAGCAGATAGCCGAACAGATTCTGGAATATGATGAAACAATCAAGAAAACGCCTGCCATACAAGAATTGATAGAGATATTGGGAAAACAACGCCAAGGGAGACAGAAACGCTTTAAAATGACTGCCGGCATTCGCAAAGAAGAAATCGTAACACATTCTACCCGAAGTGATATCACCGGCATCTGCGAAGGCAATGATCTCAACAGCCTGCTTCCCATCGAATATTGTTATCTGGCAGAGAAATCCTTGCAACCGATATTCTTCGAACGGTATGCCGAAAAAAAACTCCGGATGATAGACTATGCATCACGCGAACGACAACCCATGAATGATAAAAGGCTACCGGGCAACCAGGTTTCCGAGGAAGCCGAAGGACCTTTCATTGTGTGTATCGATACTTCCGGTTCAATGTCCGGCAAAAGGGAAAATTTAGCCAAATCGGCCCTGCTTGCCATTGTCGAACTGACGGAACAACAACATCGCAAATGCTACATTATCATCTTTTCCGACGATGTGGAATGCATCGAGATCACAGACTTAGGTACCAGCTTCGACCGGTTGGTAGATTTCCTGTGCCAATCTTTTCACAGTGGCACGGATATCGCTCCTGCCATTGCCCATACCGCCCGCATGATTGAGAAAGAGGGATACCGGGAAGCAGATTTTGTGATGATTTCGGACTTTGAGATGGCACCGATAGACAAAGAGCTATCTGCCGAAATCCAAAAGATAAAAGAGAACCAAACCAGAATATATGCCTTATGTATGGGAGATGAACCTCAACCAAGTTATTTGAACATCTGTGAACGATATTGGATGCTTCCTACATAGAAATCCATATCGTGATTTATGTCTGTGGCATAGAAAGAAATAAAATTGCGGATAAAACATTGGAAAAGAAGTCTCTTATAATTCGGTATAAACTTCCTATTGTCTGGTAGAAAACTTATATTCCCCCGTTTATAATCTACAACCACAAGTTTTGGTTTTATAACTACAAGTTCTGGTTTTACAATCAAAAATTTTGGTTTTACAATCAGAACTTGTGGTTATAGTTTTTCTCTCATTAAAGACTATTTTTCTTTCAATGGTTCGATACTTGTTTTAAGAAGAAGTAACTTTTAAAAGAGAGTGTCTTTTGATAAAATGTCAAGCAAATCCTTTCCGGTAAGCTTATGGCTCATATCAGTCCCCTCGAGCAACGAATCGGCAAGATCACGTTTCGTTTGATGTAAACGCACGATTTTTTCTTCAATGGTATGCTGCGCAATCAAATGGTACACGGTGACATTCTGTTGTTGCCCGATCCGATAGGCGCGATCGGTGGCTTGCTGTTCGATGGCAGGATTCCACCAAGGATCGAGATGAATGACATAGTTGGCTCCCGTAAGGTTCAATCCCAATCCTCCGGCTTTCAGGCTGATAAGGAATAACGGGCATTTTCCCTGCTGGAAATCATCTACCAGATGTTCCCTTTGCTTCAACGAAACGTTCCCGTCCAGATAAAGATATTGCTCTCCTGCTTTATCGAGTTCATGACATATCAACTGGAAAAATGACGTAAATTGGCTGAATACCAGCACCCGGTTGCCGCCTTCTTTTATTTCATTTACTAAGTCAAGGAACAGGCTGATTTTAGAATTCTCACCTTTCCATTGCTTTTCGATTAAGGCAGCACTACAAGCTGCCTGACGCAAACGGGTAATCTCGGCCAATGCATTCATGCTGACAGTGCCGCTTTGTTCCAGCATAGACTCGGCTTTCCGTCGAATTGCTTCATAAATGCCCATTTCGTCTTCAGACAATTCCACCGGTAACACGATTTCCATCTTGTCGGGCAACTCCTCAACTACCTCCGCTTTTGTACGTCTCAACATAAAAGGATGGACGATGCGCTTCAATTGCAACTGTCGCGCCTTGTCTCCCTCTTGTTCGATGGGAACAATATATTTACGATGAAACAGATCGTAGTTTCCTAACAGGCCCGGATTTATAAACCGGAACAGATTCCATAACTCACCCAGATGATTTTGTATGGGAGTACCCGTAAGAAGCAAACGATTAGCTGCCTGCAAACGCATTGCCACACAGGAAGTCTTTGTATCACGGTTTTTGATCGTATGCGCTTCGTCCAGACACACTATGTTCCATTCTTTTGCGGTCAAAGCTTCCATTTCGGTCACTAACAAGCCATAAGTAGAGAGAATCACGTCATACGCCCCAGAAGCTTCGAGCACCACTGACCGTTCGTCAGCTTCATTCAACACCACTGCCTTTAATGTAGGAGCAAATTTCCTCAACTCCTTATACCAATTAGGAATGACAGAAGCCGGAGCTACAATCAGAGAAGCACCCTCTGCCGCCTTATATAAAAGATACGCAATAGTCTGAACTGTTTTACCCAACCCCATATCATCTGCCAGACAAGCACCGGCCCCCCAATTGTTGAGACGGGCTATCCAGCGGAAACCGTCTATCTGATAATCGCGTAAGGTAGCCTGTAAAGTGGCAGGTATGACAGAAACCAACTCTTTGCTGGCCTCCATCCTTTTCCACAAGTTTTCCAATGCTTCATCATACCCGATTTTCAACTCTCCGTTCCGGATCTCGTCCAACAAACCGGCATGAAAGGCCGACACTTGCATCTTCCCATGTTCTTTCACTGCCACCGATTCAAGCCGTTGCAATTGCTTACGGATCGTATCGCTCAAGCGCAGGTAATCCGTAGCATTGAGACGGATATATTTGCTCTTACTATGCCCCAACAATTCAAGGAACTCCGCCATCGTCATCACTGTTTGATCATCGATACGAACATTCCCTTCTATTTCGAACCAGTTTCCTACTGAATTAAGATGGATGTTCCATCCGGTAGAAGCAGGAGAAGTTTTAAGCCGTATTGTCTCTCCTTCGGGCCATTCTACAAAATAGCTCTCGGGCGATTGCTGTACATAATCAAGCAATGAGAGCAACTCGTCGGGATACAACACCACATTATTATCAGTTATCGACTTATTCATGGAATCTTCAATAAAACCCGCCAAAGCTTCGTAAGCTTCCCGCTCTTTCGAAAGCTTGCGTCTGACCTGATAACGTATTCCCTCTTTCTCATCCACCACAACGGCCAACCCCTTACCGGGTTCGAACAAACCTTTTCCTCCGGGTAATGGTTTGGCAAAGAAATATACGTTAAAACAATTACCGTGAGGGTGTATCTGCAAACCTATTTCCACCTCTCCTACGATCGTATCGAGTGTGGAACCGCCATCGATGAGCGAAGAATGCACTTCTACCAGACGGCTGATTTTCGGAAAGAAAGCTTTCAGAAGATTTTCCGACTCCAATGGAAAAGACTGCAATGACAACAAGCGGTCATAAAACCTCCGTTGCTGAACGGTCATCGGTATCACAGCGTAATGCGTTGCGTTTTTTTGGATGATAACAGGGTTGGAAGTTGTCAAGTCCGTTTTAGGAACATTAGACGACAATACAAATCCGTTCTCTTTTTTTTCCACAATCAAGTAAGGTTTTTCCTCCGTCACTTTTACCTGTTCGAAAGGAGCGTGCCATCCGGTATAAATCCGGTCGCTCCCGATCAGATTTTCCAAAGCATCTGCTATAGACAAGGCATACCCTC